>Ga0334882_1000428_pt1 | contig 66338 bp, 37 predicted proteins | sample GraSluR1_MG_5_FD_207226 | JGI IMG/M metagenome (GOLD analysis project Ga0334882, IMG submission 207226) | Sludge microbial communities from methane-producing bioreactor in Wageningen University, Netherlands - Granular Sludge_15_04-R1 | ecosystem: Engineered > Bioreactor > Anaerobic >... | reverse complement strand
GAGAGTCGGTACAAGGACACCTGGTTCCAGGCCAGCGGCCGACTGGCCGATGGGAACCGGTTTCGGGTCGAGGTGACCCAGCTCGCCAAGCGCAAGGAGAAGCGGAAGCCCAAGTACGTCAAGGCCAACGAGCAACTCTCGGAGCGCGTCGGCCTGATGGTGCGCGTCTCTCCGGAGACCTATCCGGGCTGGCAGCAACTGCGACAGTCCCTGCAGCCGGCGACGCTGGAGGGCTGCCAGGTGCTGCAGACCCAGGTGGATGAGCAGGGCACCGTGCGCATCCAGGCCCAGACGCCGGTCCGGGTGGTACGCACCGGCCGCTACGGCAGTCAGGTTCTCAGCGAAGGGCCCCTGACCACCGCCGACACACTGGCGCGGCTGTTTGTCTACCTCTACGACCAGATACAGCACTGCCGCGGTACCGCCGCACAGGGCGCCGGCGACGCGCAGCCGGCGCCGCAGTAGGAGGCAGTAGACCGCGCCCTATGTATGACCTGCCGGCATTGATCCAGGACGAAGGGCTCGTCGCGGAACTGCTGGGCTGCGTGGAACGCGGAGAGCCGGTGGCGCGGATCCGTGAAGCCAAGATCAAACTCACCTGCCGCTGTAACCTGCGCTGCCGCTTCTGCAGTTTCGGCCGCATGGAGCCGGTGGAGGAGATCACTCCAACCGAGGTCGGCGACCTCCTCACCCAGCTCGCCGCCATGGACTGCCGGAAGGTGCACTTCTCCGGCGGCGAGGCCACACTCCTGCCGGAACTGCCGGACCTCGTCAGGCAGGCCGCAGGTCTGGGGATGCGCGTCTCGCTTACCACCAACGCCACCCTGCTCACCGGAGAGAGTGCCGAGGCACTGGTATCCGCGGGGCTGCGGAGCGTCTCGGTCTCTCTCGACGGCCCGGAGCCCTCCGTGCACGACGGGCTCCGTGGGGTCAAGGGGGCGTTCAAACTCACCGGCGCCGGAATCAGGCACCTGACCAGGGCCCGCAAGCGTCTGAAGGCCAAACTCGCGCTCCGCATCAACATGGTACTCACCCGCCACAACTATCACGCCTATCCCGAGGTGCTGCAGCTCGCCGCGGAGCTGGGCGCCACGGACGTCAAGCCTATCCCCGTGGACGAGCGCGCCACCAATGAGAACCGACTCTTGCCCTGGCAACTGCGGGAGTTCAATGACTGCATTGCCCCGGCTGCGGAGGCTCTGCGCGCCGAGCACGGCTTCTCCACCGATCGCCACCTGGTGTACCCCTTCGGCGTCACCGACGACGAGTTGGCCCTCTCGGCACAGCAGCACTACGGCCTGGGTTACTACGGCAGACATCTTTGCTTCGCGCCCTGGCTGACGACGCTGGTCACCTGGACCGGCGATGTGCTGCTCTGCTGCATGAGCCGCAACAAGGTAGCGCCTGTGGGCAACGTCCGGCAGACACCGCTGGCTGAGATCTACATGGGCGAGGCCTACGAGCAGCTCCGCCGACAGTTCCGCCAGAGGCGCCCGGCGATCTGCAAGAGGTGTGACGACTTCCTGGCCGAGAACCGGTTCCTCAACGAGGCGCTTGGCCGAGGCGGTGGGTGACGGGGTGCCGGGTACGCGGCGAGATGGATCCTTTGCCCTTGGTCGTCTCCGTATTGCCTTGTGTGCCTGTGGGGCGTTAGCAGCGGTCAACGGCGGCGGGCCGGAAAGCCGGCTCCACCAAGGACAGACGCCGTCGCCATTGCCGTCCCCGACGTCCCGCAACCACACAAGGGGCAGGGGGTGAGGCGCCGTTGCCGCCACCCACCCAGAATCGGTGAGGTGCAGAGCACATGCCCGACAGGCCCAACATCCTGCTTCTGTTCACCGACGATCAGCGCTTCGATACAGTCCATGCTCTGGGCAATGGGCGCATCTCAACGCCCAACATGGACCGCCTCGTGGCCCGGGGAACCGCCTTCACCCATGCCCACATCCCCTGCGGCACCAGCGGCGCGGTGTGCATGCCCAGCCGGGCCATGCTCCATACCGGCCGCACGCTGTTCCACCTGCAGGGGGCGGGCGAGACTATCCCACCGAAGCATACCACACTCGGCGAGTGCCTCCGGGCCGCCGGTTACCGCACCTTCGGCACCGGCAAGTGGCACAACGGACCCGCCTCCTATCATCGCAGCTTCACCGATGGGGATGAGATCTTCTTCGGTGGAATGGCGGACCACTGGAACGTGCCCGTCTACCGCTTCGATCCATCCGGCAAGTATGACGCCACCTGCCCCATCGTGGACAATCCCATGGCAAGCAATGAGGTGCGCCTGCGCCGTTGCGACCACATTGAGGCCGGCAAGCACTCCAGCGAGCTCCTCGCCGACGCCGCGGTGCGGTTCATCGAGGGCTATCAGGATACCGCGCCGGTTTTCGCGTATGTGTCCTTCCTGGCCCCGCACGATCCCCGCACCATGCCCCGGGAATACCTGGGGATGTACGACCCGGCGGACATCGAGCTACCGCCCAACTACATGGAGGCCCACCCCTTCGACAACGGCGAGCTGTGGGTCCGCGATGAGCTGCTGGCGGCCTTCCCGCGCACCCCCGACGAGGTCAGGCGACACATCGCCGAGTACTACGCCATGATCTCCCACGTGGACGCCCAGATCGGGCGCGTCTTGCAGGCACTGGAGACAGGGGGCATGCTGCAGGACACCATCATCGTGTTCGCCGGCGACAACGGCCTGGCTCTGGGCCAGCACGGCCTGATGGGCAAGCAGAACTGCTATGACCACAGCGTCCGGGTGCCGCTGGTATTCGCCGGCCCCGGCGTGCCCGCCGGAGTAAGTACCGATGCCCGTGCGTACCTGCTGGACATCTTCGCCACCCTGTGCGAACTGGTGGACGCTCCCAGACCCGACAGCGTGGAGGGCCAAAGCCTGGTCAAGGCCATGGGCGATCCTGCCGAGAAGGTCCGTGACACGCTGTACTTGGCGTATGTTGGGAAGCACCGCGCCGTCACGGACGGGAGGCACAAGCTCATCGAGTACGTGGTGGACGGCGAGCGGAGCATGACCCAGCTCTTCGATCTGCACGATGACCCGTGGGAGCTGCACAACCTGGCGCAGGAGCCGGCCCATGCGGACAAGGTCTCACAGCTACGGGCCGAGATGCTCAGGTACCGGGATGAGTGGGACGACCGGCAGACCGAATGGGGGAAGACGTTCTGGGGAGCATGCGAGTTCTGAGTGGGATGGGGCCGCTGCACCGTCTTGACGCCGCCGCGCCGTCGTCGTATAACCTGTCTGGATGTTTCCACACCCATTCTCCGCGGCTCTGCCGACTGAGGGACACCCATGGTTCACGCCGACCGCCTCGCGCTTCTGAAAGAGCACCTGTTCGACCCGGCGCCGCGGAGCTGGGCCGAGCCCTTCCACGAGGCCTGGATGGCGGCGGAGGGCAAGGAGGCCCGCGTGCGCCTTGCCACTGCGCAGGCCGCCGAGATGGCGGCGGCCGTGCCCTTCATCAAGCCCGGGGAGCTCATCATCGGCAACGATGCGCTGTGCCCGGTGGTCACCGGCAGGTACGGCGCCTTCGCCTACGGCATCCGCTACGACGAGGAGCGTCTCGCGCAGGTGCGAGAGCAACACCCCGAGGCCTCCGAGCTGTTGGACGAGATCGCCGCCTACTGGCCGGCCTGGTTTGGCGATACGGATTACACCCACCCCATGCAGATGCACGCCTCCTTGGGCTACGAGCTGTTCCTCGAGCGCGGGGTCAGTGGGATGCGGGAGCGGGTGCTGCACTGGGCGCAGGTGAACCTCCCCGGCAATCCCGAATGCGGCCCGTGGTACGAGGCGCTGCTCACCGTACTGGAGGGCGTCTCGGGATTCATCATGGCCCACTCCGAAGCGGCAGCCGAGGCGGCGGCCGGGGCTGAGACGGACGAGCGCCGCGAGGAGCTGCTCCGCATCTCCGAGGTCTGCGGTCGCATCGCCAATGACCCTCCGCAAACCTTCCACGAGGCCCTGCAGCTCTTCTACTTCATCTTCTGGCTCTGCGGCCACGACTCGCCGGGCCCGCTGGACCGGTACCTGTACCCGTGCCTGAAAAAGGAGCTGGAGGCCGAGACGATCACGCTGAAGCAGGCCGGCGATCTGCTGGAGTGTCTGTTTCTCAAGCTCGAGGAGAAGACGGCCTACGGCGCCACCATCGGCGGGCAACTGGAGGACGGCTCCGACGCCTGCAACGAGCTGACCGGCCTGTGCCTGGACGCCATCGAGCGGCTGCGGATCCTGTCGCCGCGCACGGCGTTCCGCTGGCACCCGCGGGTTTGCGAGAGGTCCTTCACCCGGGCCTGCGAGGTGATCGCTACCGGCGCCAGCTACCCGGCGGTCATCAACGATGAGGCCCTGATCGCGGGCATGGTGGACCGCGGCATCGCCCTGGCTCACGCCCGCAACTACAGCTTCGTGGGCTGCGGCCAGACCTACCCCCACGGTCGCGGCCACGGCAGCTACGAGGACCTCATCATCAACTCCGCCAAGCCCCTGGAGCTGGCGCTCAATGACGGCATCGACCCCATGACCGGCAAGCGCGAGGGGCCGCGGACGGGCGGTGCGGAGAACCTCACCACCTGGGAGCAGTTCCTGCACGCGTACAGGATCCAGATGGACCACCACATCGGCCGCGCGATCCGCGGGGTCAACGACCACCGCGCCACCCATCAGCGCACCTGGAATGACTTCTTGCGCTCCATGGTCACCTACTCCTGCGTGGAGAAGGGCCTGGACTGGCACGCTGGAGGGGCGGATTACTCCGAAGGCATGGTGGACATGGTCGGCCTCACCACCACCACCGACTCCCTGGTTGCCATCCGGATGGCCGTGTACGACGAGGGCAGGCTGACTTTGGCGGAGCTGCGCGATGTGCTGGCCGCAAGCTGGGAGGGGCACGAGGACCTGCGGGTGTACTTCCTGCACAAGCTGCCCAAGTTCGGCAACGAGGACTCGCAGGCCGATGCCATGGCGGTGGAGGAGCTGGAGCGCATCAACCGACACGTGCGCTCACACCGCACGGTGTTCGGCGGCCCGTGGGGAGTGGACATCATCGGCTGGTCGGGCGCTATGGAGCTGGGGCGTCAGACGGGGGCCACTCCCGACGGCCGTCGGCGGGGCGAGAGTCTGGCCGACTGTGCCGGCCCGGCCCAGGGGCGCAATGTCCGGGGCCTCACGGCCACCCTCAACTCCGTGGCCAAGCTACCGCACGCCACCACCCACGGCCCGCTGGTGCTGAGCCTGAGATTCCCCGCGTCGGTTGTGGCCGGTCGCAGCGGTGTGGCCAAGCTCAGAGCCGTCATCGAGACCTACTTCCGCCGGGGCGGCCAGGACCTGCAGATCTCCATCGCCGGGACCGAGGAGATGAAGGCCGCTCGCCGCGACCCTGAGGCCCACCGCGACCTGATGGTCCGCGTCGGCGGCTTCAGCGCCTACTTTGTGAGTCTCGACCCGGCCTTCCAGGACGACATGATCGCCCGCTCCGAGGCCGAGGCGTAGGGCCGTGGACCTTTCCACCTCTCTGTCCCCGGGGGCAGAGAGGTGGGAAGGTCGCGTACCGCCGGCCGCACGGCGGGCCATTCAATCACCCAGCTCGACGATCCTCCTGACCATCTCCTCTCTCGTCGCATCGAGGTCGGCGGTCTTGGGCTGCAACGCTTCCAGCCACTCCAGCGCCGCCTGCGCCTTTGCCCGAAGGCCCCCCGGCCCGGCCTCCAGCACCGCCGTGGCTCTCTGCCGCAGCTCCGTGGCGTACTTGACGTCATCGGCGCCCTCCCGGAACCCCTGCAGTGCCAGTGTCAGTACCACTCCGTCCACCGTGGGATACGCCAGGCAGTGGTCGCGGTAGGTGTCGTCGTCGAAGTCATTCCACTGGAAGCCCGAGGAGTCCATGAAGCAGTAGGTGTTGGCGCCGTCGTAGTCCAGCTTCCACAGGTAGAGCCCATAGTTGCGCCGGTACAGCTCCGGATTCTCGGGCGGGGTCTGCGGGTTGGCGTAGTTCCACACCTTGTGGCCCGCCGCATGCCACCTCGCGGGATCCTCGGCCTCCGGGTTGCCGGCGCGGTTGAACAGGTCCAGCAGGTCACCCATGGCATCGAACTGCCCGTGGAACCCGGACACAATCACCTTGCCCCCTGCCTCATGCACCACCCTCCATGCCCCACGTTGCGAGACCAGCCGGTCCCCGGTGGCCTCGTCGAGCCCGTAGAAGTACACCTCCGTGAACCCGTACTCGGCGGCGATCTGGATCGTGCGCTCCACGTTTGCCCTCAGCGCCGCCAGGTCCGCGGGGTCGGTGGGATTGCCGATCATCCCCGAATCGCCAAAGTACAGGGGTCTGCCGGACATTCCGGCGTCCGTCGCCGCCTGCAGGTGCTTGCGGAACAAGGGTTCATCGCGGTAGACGATCTCCGGCGACCAGATCATGCACGGGGCCACGATGCCGTGGTCGTACATGGCCTTGAGCTCGGCGGCGAACTGCTCGTCGTTCTTGACTTCGTAGCCGATGGAGCCCGCGCCGGTGGGGTCCAGCTCACCCCAGTAGTAGAGGCTGTAGGTGAAGGGCTCGGAGGGGTCCCAGTAGGCGCGGGGCTCGGGGAGACTGAAGGGCAGCACCCGCAGGCAGAGGGCGACCTCACCCACGGGCTGCCCGCCGGCGACAAGACGCAGGACACCCGAGTAGTCGCCGGCGGCGGTGTCCGGCGGCACGGTCACCGTGACCCAGACCTGCTTGTTCTCGCCCGCGGCCAGGTCCGTGGGCAGCAGCTCCGGGGCGTCCTTGACCGGGAACTCATCCAGTGAGAACTTGGTGCCCCACGGCACCGGCGTCGGGTCATCGATCGGCACGTATCGCGGCCCCTCGGCGAAGGACAGCTTCAGCTCATTGCACTGCCCCTCGCGGTCCACACGCACGAGGTCGTCGTCATTGAGCAGCAGCTCGGGGACGAGCACCTTACGGTCTTTCTGCTGCGACACACCCCACCAGGCACTTCCCGCCTGGTACCAGCACTTGACCCACTTGATGTCCACGCACGAGGCCGGCAGCGTCCCCGTGGGGCCGCCGAGGTCTGTGGCGGAGATCAGCAGGTCCTCCACCGCCTCCGGCCCCCACAGGACGAGGCTTGCCGACTCGGCTTCTCCGGGACAGGCGGTGAGCGAGAGTTCACGTGCCGGGTCGCCGGGCAGATCGCCGGTCTCGGGGAGGATCATCGTCGAGGTTACCGGCCGTGTGCGATAGGTCAGGAGGCGATCGCCGGTCACGACGCCCGCTTCCAGACCGGCCACGGCGTCGGAGAGCGCCTTGAGGTAGCGCGCCGGGCGCCCGAGCGCTTCGCTCGCCGCCTGGCTGCCCGGCTCGAGGGCGGCGGCAGCGTCCAGTTCCATCCCGATGGTCTCGCAGGTCCGGCGCACCGTGGCCTTCCAGGCGTCATTGATAGGCGAGGCCGCAAGGGCGTCGGCCTCGGCCGGAAGTCTCCGCGCCAGCTCCCGGTAGCGGGGCAGCTCGCGGGCGACGATCTCCTGCGCCGCGGACTGCAGGTCCACCACGCGGATATCGTCCAGCAGCGAAGTGGTCTGGCTCTGCGCCGACTGGTGGAACCAGATGGTAACGGCCCGGGTGTAGGGCGGGAACCAGTCGGAGACGACGACGGTGTTCTCCGTCCAGTTGGGGCCCTGGGCCCCGATCTCCTGCCGGGCATAGGGCTCGCCCGTCTTGCCATCGGCGTCGAAGAAGTCCACCCGCAGGTACAGGGGACTTGTGCCCTCGAGACTTCTCGCCCGCCAGCAGACGGCGATGGGATGCCCCGGAGTGACGGGGACCTTCTCGAGCAGGATCAGATCCTGGATGTCGTCGACGGTCTGCGAGGAGACTACCTGGGCCGACTTGCCCGGCGGGTCGCCGCGCTCGACGATGCTCCAGTTGGGGTCGGCGCGCCATGCGTCCAGGTCGCCCGCCTCGAAGTCCTCCGAGAAGAGTACCTCCCCCGGCGGGTTGCCCTCCCAGAGCTGTCGGACCAGACCGTCCGTTGCTTCGCGCAGCGTGATCGCGTGGCAAAGCGTGGTTAGGCCGAGCAGCACGGAGGACAAGAGAAGAACCCTGCCGCTCCCGATTGGCGTGTGGCGCGTCATGGTCTGCATGGGATGCGTCCTTTCCTGATTGGACGTGGTGACCGTGGGCAGTCGCCACTTCACCTCTCTGATGGAGCGCGGCCGGCGTCAACGGCTCGTCAGCGTCGTCCCCGCCCCTCTTCCCTACCCCGCGAACGCCTTCTCCGGTGCCGCCTCCGCGGCCCCCGCCTGCTTGAGATACTCGATCTGCTTGCCGATCTCCTCGATCGCCTGCGGGGCCGCGAACTGCACGCCGCCACCGGCCACGAAGGGATACCAGCCACCGGCGCCGCAGCGCCCGCCTCCGGCCTCGAGGACTGAGCGGCCAAAGAGCCTCACTACCCGGTCGTAGTCGGCGGACAGAGCCTCGAAAGCGGCCAGGTGCGGCTCGAGCGCTTCGGCGCGCTGCTCGGCGGAGAGTCCGCGCAGACGCCCCCAGTCACGGGCCAGGGCGTCGACCGCGAGGAGGCGGCGGGCCGTGGTGGCATGGATGAGAACGTCGAAAGCGTAGAACTCCGCGCTCACCCGGTTCCTGGGCGCCGTCGTCGCCCAGCGGTCGAGGATGGCGTCTGCACGGCGGCAGTATTCCAGCAGCTTCCGGGCCTGCTCCGGGAGGTCGGGGCTCTTGCCGATCTCCTCGGCGGTGGCGGCCAGACTCTGGGCCGCGATGCGGTCCATGGCGCGGTTGTCTCGCCAGAACCCCTGCTCCGCGGCCTCCCCGTAAGGGGCGTGAATGGCCTCCATCACGTCCTGCTCGACCGTGTCGTCCTGGAGGCCAAACCAGTGCCTGCCGAAACACCGGCGGAACTCGTCGGACCGGCTACACAGCGAGTTCCAGGCACACTGGGCGCTGTACACCAATCCGTAGAGGTTGAGTTCGAACAGGTTCCGGCCGCCCCAGATGCCGTGGACCCAGGTGCAGGTACACTCCCCGGGGATCCTCCTCCGGGCCGCCTCCGCCAGGAACCCGCCGATGTTGCCGAAGGTGTTGTCCCAATCATTGGTCCTACCGTAGTAGCGAGTCACGGCCGGTGTGGCCCAGGTCTGCGAGAACCCGGCACTCTGGAGCCTGGCGAGGGACGGATAGGCGGCCTGATTGCCGTAGTGCCAGTCGAACACGACGATGTCCTTGGCCAGGCGGTCGGCGGCCTGCTCCGTGTAGCCCTCCTCGTGCCACCAGATCATCGTGTCGCGACCGCGGTCCTTCAGCATCTGCCGGAGCTTTGTGATGTGCTCGGCGTATAGCCCCGGCCTGCCAATCTCCTCGGCGCGCTGCGCGCATTGCGGGCACTGGGCGAAGCCGTGGGCGAACTCATCGCCGCCCACATGGATCCAGCGCGCATCGGGGAAGGCCCGGACAAGCTCGTCGAACAGGTCGCCGAGGAACTCGAAAGTCCGCGGGTTGGAGGAGCAAAACACCCCACCGGACTCGCGGAGGTCCTTGAGCTCCTCATGTGTCAGCACATTGCCCGAGTGCCCCAGTGCCTCTTGCTGCGGGACGATCTGCACGAAGTGCTCCCCGGCGTACTGACTGAGAGCCTTCCCCTTGTCGATGGTGAAGCCGTCTCGGCCCTTGAGGCCCAGGAAGGGGTACTTCTCGTAGTAGAAGGTGCCGCCCTCGAAGTACGGCATGATGAGGTTGAGCTTCACCGCCGCCAGCTCGCGGATGATGCGCTTCCAGTACTCCACATCGATCACCTGGAAGGCGCCCTGGCTCACGGCGATCATGGCCAGACGGTTCCCGATGTCGGGCCAGTCGTTGATATGGCAGCGGCGCACCTGCAGTTCCGGGGTCGCCAGTTGGGCCAGCGTCTGGGCGCCGTAGAATAAGCCGCAGGGGCTCTGAGCCTTGATCTCCACCCAGTTGTCGCCAACCTCAATGCGATACCCCTGCTCGCCCCGCCAGGGGGTCGCCTCGCCCTCCGGCCAGTTTGAGAGGATGATCGCGCCCGCCGGGCCGTCGGTACCGATGCCGTAGGCCACGCCGAGGCGCTCCTGCAGGACCATCTGCACCGCCGCGGCATCCGTCCGGTTCGTAGGGCTGTTGGGGTCAGGGATGATGACCGTCTCCGGGCCCATGGCGAAGCTCCCCGGCCCCAGCCAGCACTCCTGAGGTGTGGGGATGACGGCAATGCCGGCCCCCCTCAGCCGCCTCCCCACGGCCTGCCGGCTCTCGGCCTCCCGCCGCCGCGCCTCCATCTGCCGGGCCAGGCGCTCCATCCTCTCGATCACATCAGATGAGTCGGTGGAGACCCGCAGGTTGTCCCACTCCGACTCCCCTGTGGCCTCTTCGGCCTCGTCCACGAGGCCGAAGACGGTCTCTGCCCCGAGGTCGTCGACGGGCTGCGGTCCGCTGTCCCAGAGGTCCGCGGCATCTTCCCTGCTCCGGATGCGGTAGCGGATGCTGTGGGCGGACAGCTCGACGGTGACCCGGTACCACCTGCCCACGCTGAGCGCCACCTCGGAGGCCGCCCGCTGCTCCCACTTGCCGTCGGAGTGCGTATGGATCGCCGGGCGGCCGTCGGGGCGGACATACACCATGTACCGGTGCGTACCGGGGCTCTCGGAGACGAACTCCTGGCACTGACGGCCGAAGGCCACGGGGCGCACATCGTACTGGATCGTCCAGGTGACCCGGCTCATCGGCAGCGGCCCAACGAGAAGACCGCTGCGGCGCCAGCCGTCCTGGGCCCTACTGCGAAGCACTTCGTCCTCGATCCGAGCGTCCCCGGTCAGGCGCAGCCAGGGCGAGGAGAGTTCGGCGGAGAAGTCGCAGGTGAGCACCTCGGCGGCCCGAGTGTGAGAGGAGAGCAGCAACAGGCAGGTGTAGGCGAGGCAGACAAGTCTCATGGCAGGCATCTCCGGCCGAGGGGTTGCGGACCAGAGGAGTTTCCCCGCAGGACGCCGGCGACCTGCCCGACCGCGCAGAGGCTCCACGACCACGGGCGGAGACGGCACCACGGGAAGGACCCTCTCCTCCCCACGCCGAACCCACCCTGCGCCGTACCACCATCCGCGGAGGCCATCCCATGCCCGTCACCATCGGACTGGACATCGGCACCACCACAGTCTCCTGCGTCGCCGTCGACACGGACTGCGGCGAGGAACTGGCATTCACCACACTCGCCAACAGCGCCAACATCAGCTCCGCAGGGGACAGGGCCCGCGGACGCTCGGAATGGAACGCGGAAGGGATCGCGCGCATCGCCACCGCCGCCGTTGGCCAGTGCGCCGGCGAGTTGGGGCAACGTATCTCCGAGGTGGCCGGCATCGGCATCACCGGCCAGCAACATGGAGTGGTGCTGCTGGATGTCGAGAACCGGGCGGTGTCGCCCCTGATCAACTGGCAGGACCGACGTGGCGAGGAGATCATGCCGGGTGAAGGCCTGTCGTATGTGGAAAAGGCCGCGGAGCTGGCCGGTCCCGAAGCACCGCGGACCTCGGGCTGCGTGCTCTCGGCCGGATTCATGGGCGTCACGCTCTACTGGCTGAGGCAGACCGGCGCGCTGCCCGAAGGCGCAACCGCCGCCTTCGTCGCCGACTTCGTGGCCGCGACGCTCACCGGACGGCCCCCCGTCACCGACCCTACCAACGGAGCCGGTAGCGGGCTCTTTGACCTGCACACCCGCACGTGGGATGAGGGCCTCATCGCGCGCCTCGGCCTGTCGCGGTCGCTCTTCCCTCAGGTGCGGGAGGCCGGGGATGCCCTTGGCGGACTCAGCGCCGCGGCCGCCGTCGCCACCGGCCTGCCCGTCGGCCTGCCGGTGTTCGTGGCCCTGGGCGACAACCAGGCCAGCTTCCTGGGCAGCGTCGCTAGCCTGACGGAGACGGTCCTGGTCAACGTCGGCACCGGTGCCCAGGTGGGATGTTTCGTTGACAGCGTCTGCCACGCTCCGCCGCTGGAGACGCGCCCCTTCGCCCGGGAAGGCTACCTGCTGGTACACGCCGGCCTCTCCGGGGGCCAGGCCTACGCCATCCTGCACAATCTGCTGCGCCAGATAGCCAGCCAGCTCTTGGGCTCGGCCATTCCGGCCGACCTGTACGAGCGCATGAACAGCCTGGCTGCCGAGGCGCCCGCGGGCGCCGGAGGCCTGCTATGCGACCCGTACTTCGCCGGTGCCCGCTGGGAGCCCGAGCGTAGAGCCTCCATCGCCGGGATGTCCGACATCAACCTGACACCGGGCAATGTGATCCGGTCCGTGCTGGAGGGCATGGCGCGCGTCTTCCTCGATGGCTATCAGAAGATCCGGACCGCCACCGGACAACCGCGGTCAGGGCTGGTCGGGGCGGGTAACGGCCTGCGTCAGAACGCGGTACTCTCCCAGATCGTGGCCCAGGCTTTCGGTCTCCCGCTTCGGGTCCCCGTCCATCGGGAGGAAGCCGCCTTCGGCGCCGCCCTCATCGCCGGCGTGGGAGCCGGAGTGTTCGCGAGTGTTGCCGAGGCGGCGCACATCGTGCAGTACCAGGAGGACTGAGAACACCACCATGCGCACCAACACCGCCAGACAGGCACTGCGAGACGGCAAGGTGACCGTGGGCACCTGGCTCTCCCTGCCAGACCCCTTCTGCGCCCGCTACATGGCCCGGGTTGGTTTCGACTGGCTCAATGTCGAGCTAGAGCACAGCCCCACGAGCCTCGAGACCGCGGCGCTGATGTTCGCGGCCATCGCCGCCGAGGGCGGCGTGCCGCTGGCGCGGGTGCCGTGGGCGACGGGGGAGAACGTCAAACGCGTCCTGGACGCCGGGGCCTGGGGCGTCGTTTTCCCCATGCAAAGCACCCCCGAGGAGGCGGCACAGGCGGTAGCCTGGTGCCGCTATCCGCCCGCGGGCTGCCGGGGAATGGGCGGCAGTATGGCCGCCATGTCCTTCGGGGCGGAAGGAATGGAGTACTTCGCCCGTGCCAATGAGGAGATCCTCGTCGTCGTGCAGATCGAGCACATCGACGCGGTCTCGCGCTGCCGCGAGATTCTCAGCGTGCCGGGGGTGGACGCGGCCTTCGTCGGTCCGGCGGACCTGGGGGCTTCCATGGGCCTGCCGCCGGGCAGCGACGACCCGCGCCTGGAGGAGGCCATCCTCGAGGTCTGCAAGGCGGCCACCGAGGTGGGGGTGGCGCCGGGCATCCATGTCTTCGGCGCCGACGCAGTCAGACAACGCATGGCGCAGGGCTTCCGCTTCATCGCCCTGCAGACGGATGCGGGGTTCATGGTCAATGCGGCGAGCGAGGCACTGAGTGAGGTGAGGGGGCAATAGCGTGCGGAGGCCCGATGGCGCCATGCGCCCGGCCGGGGGCGGCGGAGGCGCGGCCGCACACCCCGATGCGGGCCCAGGAAGAGCCGGAACCGTGCCGGCAGCCGGCGGTTGGTCGGCGTCAGTCGGCCCCGATGCCCCCCCCGCCCAGGAGCCAACCGTCGCCGTCGTACAGCGCAAGGCCCTGCCCGGGAGCGATCGCCTGATCGTGGGGGCCGAGCCGCACCTCACACCCGCCACCTGTCTCCGGGGTCACCTCAGCCTCGATCGGCCTCCCCCGGTAGCGGACCATCGCAAGGCACTGCAGCGTGCTTCCCGGCGGCGGAGCGGCGATGCTCACCCAGTTGCACTGCGGCACCCTCAGCCTGCGGCGCTTGAGATACTCACGGGTGCCGACCACCAGTGCATTGGCCGCCGGGTCCTTGGCGATGACAAACAGCCTCGGCGTGCCCCCGATCCCGAGGCCATGCCTCTGACCGATGGTGTACAGCGGCAGGCCGCGATGCCTCCCGATCTCGGTGCCGAGGACGTCTCGGATCGCGCCCGGGGTCACCTCCACATGACCACTGAGGTAGTCTCGCACGCTGCCTGTGATGAAGCACACGTCCTGGCTCTCGCGAGGCGAGACGGGCAGTCCGAGCCGCTTTGCCTCGGCGACTACGTCGGCCTTCAGTGAGCTCCCCAGAGGGAACCGCGCCGCCGCGAGCTGCTGCTGGGAGAGCCCAAGTAGCACGTAGGACTGGTCCTTCCCGGCGTCCCGGGCCCGGCGGAGAGCATAGCGCTCGCCCCTGCGGGCGGGTTGCACGTAGTGACCGGTGGCCAGAGCACCGCACCCCATCTCGCGGGTGGCGTCCAGCAGGGCAGCGAACTTGATCCGCGGATTGCATAGCAGGCAGGGGTTCGGTGTCAGGCCCGCGCCGTAGGCCTGCAGGAACGGAGTGATGACCTCGGCGGCGAACTGCGCCGATAGGTCGACTGTGTGATGCGCGATGCCCAGCCCGACACACAACCGCCGGGCGCTGTGCGCGTCTTCCTCGCCACCAGTCGGCAGGAGGCGGGCCGTCAGCCCGATGACACGATGCCCCTCGGCCTGGAGACGCGCCGCAGCCACGGCCGAGTCCACCCCGCCGCTGAGGGCCACGGCAATCGGCATCGCCGCGCTTCCGCATTCACTGCTCATACCGATAACGGAACCGCCCGTTGGGCGCCACATCGCCGCGGTCGATGTAGGCCATGATGTCTCCCTGGTCCGGGACGTTGTCCGCCCACTTGAAGTCCGGTCTGGCCGCTGCAATCAGGCCCAGAAGCTTGCGGGGGATCGCCGGCCGCGGTGCCTTGCCTTCCGCGAGGAGCCGTATCGCCCCACTGTCTCCCGGTCGCACCCGCCCCTGCTTCGCTCGCGAAAGGCCCTGCCGTCGGTCACCGCCCTACTCCTCGGCCGCCACGATCAGGCACGGTTCCCGGGCTGCAAGCTCCACGGTCACTTCACCCTCGGCGGTCACCTCACAGGCCATGCTCTCGCCGGTCACGGCGTTCTGCGCCTGCAGTGGTTTGCCCCGCAGGTCAGCGGGGAGATCTGCCGACACCCGGCCCCCGGCCTTGGACAGCAGCGCCAGCAGCCCGGGACGCCGGACCGTGGCCACGTCATCTCGCACGATGGTCTCGTCGCCAACGACCACCCGCCACTTGCCGCTCTCCTGGTCGACCTCCACGAAGCCGCCGTCATCGTAGGTAAGTCTCTTGACGGCTCCTACGCAGCCGTAGCTCTCGATCCTTTGCTCCCTCAGGTACGTCCAGGGCACCGCGACGAGGTAGATCATCTCGGCCATGAGGTGCGGGTCTGTGGTCTTCGTCCAGTCCGCGGAGTAGGTGGCGCCCAGCAGCGCCGTCTCCTGCGGGTACGTGGCCCCGCCGCCACCGTGACCGTAGGTGGTGGGGCCGCCGTGGTAGATCATGGGCAGGAACGGGATTGGCTCATCCCCCGGAATCACCGTGTCGGGCCGCTGCCAGAAGTGCCACGAGTGCCCGATGACGCCGACGAAGGGCGCTGAGAAGCCCTCCGAGGTGACATCCACTCCGGCCTCATTGAACAGGCGGATGATGGCGCACTTGGCCTCCAGACTATCCCGGGTGCTCTCAGGCGCCTCGGGGTTGTGGTCGCGGCGCACCGGTACGGCCGAGAGCACGTCGATATGGTAGCTGTCGCTCACCGGCATCTGCTGGAGCGTGCGCTTCACCCGCTGGGGCGCCGCCTGCTCGGCGTACTTGCCCAGCGCCAGGATGTACGACTGCCCACCGGCCCAGATGCCGCCCTTCTGCAGCCCGCCGCGGGTACCGCGGGCGATGAGACTCTCATTCCATTGTGGGCTGCTTGGATAGGCGTCGTCGAAGTTGTCGTGGTAGCTGACGATGGCGTTGAGCTTGCGGGCCTCGGCCGACAGCCTGCGCAGGCCCTCCATGCCGCCGAGGCGCTCGTTGGTCCTGTCTGTGGCCGGATAGCCGGTGTCGTGGCCCTCGTACTGCCAGCCCACGAGGTACACGACCTGCCGCAGCCAGGGGGCGAGTCGATGGACGCGGCGGATCAGCTCGAGGGCCTCATCGAAGGTGGTGAAGTCCTCGGCGCCCGGGGAGTCGCAGAATATCTTGTAGATGACGCAGTCCCGGTAGACGGGATTGGGGCTGCCGACCACGTCGCGGCGCAGACGCTTGGCCGCATCGATCCAGGAGGCCCGGCTGTGGCCGGTGCCGACGAGCAACACCTCCATGGAGGGCGCCCGTGCGAGGAGGATGCGCGCGGCCGTCTTGCTCGCTCGGGCTCGGAGAACGAACCTCGGCGCGAAGCCCGCCGTCATCTGCCCGGAGCGCGGCGCCACCGACGCGTCCAGCAGGTTGTCCCAGTCGGAAGTTCGGACCGCCGCCGCGCAGCTATCACCGGCCACCGCCCCGCACAGATCGCCCTCGAACCAGTTCATCGCGATGGAGTGCTGCCCCGGCCTGGCCCTGTCCAGCGGCACCAGTCGTCCTGCCTGGGTGGGCAGGGCGAGCTGCCCCTGCGGCCCTCGGGCCGCAACCACCTGGGGCAGCCACACATCGTACAGCAGGTACCCGGGTTGTTCGGCGACGTTCTCGATGCCCACACGCAAGGTGGTGCCCGTGAGACGGAAGACCACATCAAACGATACCGCGACCCGAGACTCGTCGACCACCGACACGCTGTAGCGCGCGGCGTTGGCGCCGCGGGCCACCACGAAATCCGCCCCGCGTCGGAGGCACAGCACCCGCTCCCCATCCTCATCCGTGCGGCCGAAGGCAACTCTCACCGGATAGCCCGACAGGTCGCCCGCCAACTCGGAGCCGTCGGGGAGCCGGTAGCCGAGCACCACCGGCCGTCTGGCGGACAACACCACCCGGGCCTCGGCGCTGTCCAGGAGGATGGCGTCGCCGGGTTCCTCCGGGCCCAGCAGCTCGTCATTGGGGCGCAACCCGGTGGCATCGCGCAGACGCATCTTTGGCGCCTTGCCCTCCGGCTGCTGTCCCGCGGGGAGCACGGTGAACTGCCCCAGCAGATAGCGACCGTCGGGTGTGGACAGCTCCCTGTTGTCCAGCGCGATGCGTCGCCCCGTGCCCGGTTCGTACAGCCCCAGAAGCAGGTTGTACTGTCCGGGAGCGAAGTCGTCGGGGAGCCGTATCGGCCGCTCTGTCTCGGCCACCAGGCCCCCGGGCATCCAGACGAAGGTGGGCGTCGCCGGCCAGAAGTCGGCGCCGGCCGCCGGGGCCGCGTCCAGGCCCGGCCCGGCGGCATTGCGGATGTGCACGAAGACCGTGTACTCCGTGGCCGCCGGAGCATCGCCTCGATTGGCGAACTCGAAGGACGCCGACAGCGCCGAGCCCGGCGTCACCTGATCCGACGAGAGCTCGAAAGACACGAGCTGAGGCAGAAACCCTTGTGCCATGGCGCAGATGCTCCCGGTGAGCAGCGATAGTGTCCAAAGCGCGGCCTGGTGCTTCATCAGTCGGGTACCCCGGGTACGGAGGATCAGGAACCGCGGATCAGCGGTGACGGTTGCGCCGGGCCAAGGGGACGAGGTGGCGGGCCTGCCCGAGGCGGGCCGAGCCCTCAGGGCAGGATGTGCCCAGAGGCCACCGTCGCGGTAGGCTCGCAACCCGCCGCTCTCCTACCACCCCATCGTCGCCCTGATGTGCTCCCGACTCATCCTCAGCGTCTCTCTCAGGGGGCGCGTGGGCTCGAAGTCGGCCTCCCAGGCCAACTCGACCACCGCCTGGCCGGCGAAGCCCACCTCATCCAGGGCCCGGCGGATTGCGCCGAAGTCCATGGTGCCTTCCCCAACGCTCTCCACCCAGCGGCCGTCCTTGTTGTCTCTCAGGTGCAGGAACACAATCCGCTCGCCCCGACGCCGGATGAAGTCGATGGGGTCGATGCCGGCTCTCGTGAGCCAGTCCAGATCGGGCCCCAGCTCGGCCTGAGGGAAGCGCTTGAGCGTCTCGCTCAGCTCATACTCGCCGTCCTCCACCTCGTAGGTGTGGTTGTGCAGGTTCATCACCACACCGCTTGCGCGACAGACGGCGGCGATGTCCCTGAGCACACCGGCCTGCTGATCCAGTTGCTCGGCAGTCTTCTTCCCGGGTGCCGCCCCGGTGGACACGCCCAGCGTCCGCCCACCCAGCTCCTCCAGGGCCTCCACCACGGTGGCCGCCTGGCCGAGGACCTCCATCTCCCGGCTCCTGTCCCACATTGCCCCCCCGAAGGATGAGCCGATGACGGGGAGTCCATGCCGCTCGCTCAGCCGTCGCACGAGCTTGGCCGCCTCAGGCCGCAGAAGTGGGATGTGCATGAGCTCGATGCCCTCGAAACCCGCGTAGGCGATGTCCGAGAAGACCTGCTCCATGATCGGGAAGATGTCGTACTTCTCCTGCCGTGAGGCGAATACCCACGGATGGGCGCCAACGGTGATCTGCTCGGACATTTCGGGCCTCCCGGGAACGGCCTGGACATCTCGGGGCTCTGCTGCGCCCCCCCTGGTCGCAACGACATGCGTCCGTCGGTGCTGCCACCACACCGCAGGGGCAGCCACGGACACTACTCCGGACCTTCGCCCACCCGCACCAACACCCACCCGCCGGGGCCTAGCCGCAGGGCGCTGCCCTCGATGTGCGTCTCGCGGCTGTCGACCACCACCAGCACCCGCGGTGCCTTGAGATTCAGAAGCGCCCTGTCGAAGGTCAACTCCGCCCGGACTTCCTCCTGGGTCAGGTTGGCCACAGTCGTCAGAGCTCCCACGCCCGGCTTCAGGTAGCTGCCGGCCTTAAGGCGTGGGTCGGAGGTACCCACCGGCCACATGGGCTCCCAGTATCCCATCCACCGCGCGTCCGAGGCGCCGAAGCTCCGGTAGGCCTCGGTGAAGGCCGCCGTGGTACCATCGAAGGTGGTGGGCACCAGGTCGTGCAGGAGACTGAGGGCGGCGTAGAGCGTGGGACGGTCCTTGTTCTTGTACAGCCACAGCGATGGGATGCCGTGCTGGTGGCCCCTCACTTCGGCCCGGAAGCCGGCCAGCGTGTAGCGCGGGTGCTGATCGGGGTACCAGCCGGCGATGTGCTCGGTGCCCAGGGTGGCGTCGGCGAAGGACAGCGAGGGCAACTGCACGAAGCCCGACATGTGGGCCACGATCAGGCCGGGCTCCGGACCTGCGCGAGAGATCAGATAGAGCCGCTTCATCAGGTCGCGGGCGGCCAGGATCGGCAGCGTCTGATGGATGCCGCGGCCGTCCTCGTACCCGCAGCCGTGGGCGCGGTTGGAGCACAGGACGGCGATGCCCGGGCCATCGAGATAGACGCCGCGCAGATCGAAGTCCCTGAACGCCTCCTCGGCGCTGCGCAGGAACCACTCGCGGAAGTCTCCGCCGACGCACGGGTAGTAGAGCAGCCCCTCCTCCAGGTCCATCCCCAGCTCGGGCTGCATGAGCCAGTCTCGGGTGATCCCCTCGGGTGTGCCCCGATGCTCCGGGTCCATCGTGGACCAACTGATGCATGCCTGCAGCGTGATCCCCGCGGCCTTCGCGGCGCGGTTCAGCCGCTTCCATGCCCGCCCGAACTCGCGGTCCCTGCGTCCACGCTGCACCAGTTCGGTGATGTTCACCGCGAAGCTCGAGTTGATACCCGCGGCGGCCGAGGCCTCCAGTCGCGGGCGCGGGTCGGGACAATCCGGCTTCAGGCTCTCGTCGCCGATGATCTGCCACGCCCACCGCACGGCGTCGGTGGGAAGCATCGGCTTCACGGGCCCGGCCATCAGACCGAAGACGAACCTGAAGGGCCTGGTGCCGGTGATCCGGCGCGTGCCGGTCAGGTTCAGTGTCAGTCGTCGCTCCCTGTCCAGCGAGACGAAGTGGCCCAGAGGCGCAAGGCCCTCATCTGACTCGGCGAACCACTGCAATCCGCGCTGCTCGTCGCCGAGCCACAGCGTGTTGACGAAGGGCAAAAAGAGCCCCTCGGCCGGCACCCCTCCGCTGTTGAAGGGGTCGTTTTCCAGGTCCCACTGGGCGATGGGCTTGATCGGGTTGTGGTGGTACAGGCGGGCGAACCGCGGCTGCATGGGCAGCACCAGGTCGATGCGGCGCACGATCTCCGAGGGCGCTTTCGGATTCACGGTGAGCTCGCACAGCGAGAAGCCGTCGAATTCGAAGCGCCAGCGACATGCGGCGGTGAGCGCTTCGGAGGTGGACCGGGTGGTGAACTCGACCACGTCCGGCGCGCTTCGCTCGACGGTGAAGCTCGCCGCTGACCACGCCTGATCGGTGCCGGACCAGGTGGGCTGCGGCCGCGGGTCGACCTTGACGGCCAGGCGCATCGGGCCGGCAAGCAGATCTGCCCCGCCGCTCTCCACCCGGGCCGGAAACAGGCCATCGGCGAACTCGTAGACCCGGTTCCAGCAGGACACCGAGCGCTCACCCACCACGAGCGGTGTCCACGGGTGTGGCACGCCACCCGCGGCGACGGCCTCCGCCGGCGCATCGCGGCCCCGGTCGCCGTGCGCCGCCGTGGCCACCCATCCCAGCATGGAGATGCAGATCAGGGCGGCCCTCGCCACCGCGCCGGCCTGCTCCAGGCCCAAGTCCCCAAAACCGATGCCCTGCATGGTACGCGGCTCCCTGGGATGGCGTCGTCACTTCTCCCGTGGCGGACACGGGTGGCTGCGCCGTAACTCGGAGACGACTGCGGTCTGCAAGGTGGTGCGACGGATCGCCCGGCACCCGGCACACACCGACGCGCATACCTACAGTTGTTCGGCGCCCGCGCCACCTCGCCCTCCCGGTAGGTTCCGGTGTCCTGCGCGACGAACCCCTCCTTGACCGGCGCCTCCCAATCTCACTGTGGCGGTGATTGCCTTGCCGACTGTCATCATTGACATCACATCCCCCGAGTGGCGGTTCGAGGCCACCGGTCCGTGGACCGTGATCCGTGACCGCCGGGGCGTCCTACGCATGCGCCATCCCTATGAGCCTTCAAGCCAGGGAGGCTTTGCTTCCGCGCGGCTGACCGTGCCCATCTTCACCGCCCCTATCCGAGTCCTGCTGCGCTTCTACCACAGCGACGACTACGCCGGGAGTGACCGCGAGAACCCTGAGATCGGCTACCCGGCCGAGGACTTCCCGGGCCGCCGCTTCGCCCGCGTCCTGGTCAACGGCGCCGAAGTCTGGTGCCGGGACGTACACGGCCCCAATCCCACCCCGGAACAGCGGTTCTACGAGGTGCCGTTCTCCGCGCCGGGAGGCTCCACGTTCGAGGTGGAGTTCCGCGTGGAGGACCGGGCCGACGTGCCGCAGCCTTTCGCCACCGAGGTCTTCTGGGCCCTGCCGCGCATCGAGCTGCTCACGGTAGGTGAGGAGCCCGGTCCGTGGGGGGCGGACGAGGTCATCACGCCCCCCCTGCATACCCCCGGCGCCGCCGCGGCAGAGCCCGTGGCCATCCGGCGGGTACCTCTGGTGGTCGAGAACACCACAGATCTGCCCCGCACCCGGGAGGCCGTGGTCAGCGGCGTACCACTGCCGCAGGGCGAGCTTCTGGACCCCTCCCGGGCACTGCTGCGAGATGTCGCGGGCGCACAGGTGCCGTGCCAGTTCGCCCCGCTGGCGCAGTGGCCCGATGGCAGCGTGAAGTCGCTGCTGGTCGCCTTCGCCTCCGGTGAGGTGCCCGCGCGGGAACGGGCCTGCTTCTCCCTGGAGTACGGAACCGATGTGCCGCCGGCCGCCGCGACGGACGCCATTGCCGTCCAGGGCGAGGACGGCTCGATAGCCGTGGACACCGGCGCCCTGTGGGCCCGTCTCAGCGCCGCTTCGGGAGCCGTCATCGACAGCCTCGCCCTCCCCGGCCGAGACCCCCTGGTGTTCACCGAGGCTCTGCTCTCCCTGGAGAACTACGAGGGATTCCCGCCCCGCTTGTACCGCTCCTTACCGCCGGAGACACTGGAGCTGGAACGAAACGGCCCGCTGTGCGCCTGCGTGCTGGCAAGTGGGCGCTACGAAGCGCTCAGCGAGGAGGGCTTCTCGTATGAGCTGCGGCTCCGCTTCTTCCGGGACTCGGCACAGATCAAGCTCACACACACCCTCATCAACACCGCGGAGACCCCCCGCACACGATTGCGCACGATCTCCATGCACCTCCCGGCACAGGCCTCGGCCTTCAGCCTTGGCGAAGCCGAGGGCTATCACGGAGGCCTGCAGGGTCTGCGGGAGGTGCGCCTGATTCAGGACCATCACGACCGGCACCGGGTGTACCACCTCCGTGGCGAAGGCCCCGCACCGCTCTCTGCGGAAGACGTAGGGCTCGTGGCCAGGGGCGAGAGGTCCGATGGCCGGGCGGCTCTCACCGGTGAGAGATTCTCCTTGCAGGTGGCGAACCACAACTTCCGGGAGCAGTACCCCAAGGCCTTGCGGCTGCGACCCGACGGGCTGCAGATCGACCTGTACACCTGCGAACGCGTGCCCCACTTGCTGGGCAGTGACCCGCCCTTCGACTGCCAGCAGGGCGAGGCCAAGACCCACGAGCTGCTCCTGCATCTGTCTGCGGCGACGGATCTGGATGAGGTGCTCGTGCAGGCGGGTCGGCTCTCGGTCGGGGCCAACCGACCGCTGTTTGCCGCCGCCACAGCGGACTGGTACTGCGCCTCCGGGGTCTTCGGCCAGATCGCCGCGGCGAGCCCGGCCGACTTCCCATCTTACGAGGCGGCGCTCGGAGTCAAGCCCGTGGAGAGGCTGGGCCATGGAGGCGGCGACTGGTGGGAGCGGATGGTCGAGGACGGTCAGGAAGACCCGGAAAGCTACATGCTCTACGGCATGGAGCACTTCGGCGATAACCCGCTGATCTGGGGCTACCAGACCAAATACTGCATGTGGGCCAACTGCGAGTACGACCTGGGTCACGCGTTGATCGTCCAGTTCGCGCGCTCGGGCGACCTGCGCTTCCTGGACCGGGGCGAGCAATGTGTCCTGCACAATCGCGATGTGGATGTTATCCACCACGACACCGTCCACCCCGAGGATGTCGGCGGCCCACATGGCCACTGGATCGGCCACACCGACCAGCGCCCCAACACGGGGCACCTGTGGAGCGAGGGCATGGTCGAGCACTATCTGCTCACCGGAGACCGCCGGAGTCTGCAGGTGGCGCGGGAAATGGGGCGGTATCTGATGGGGGTGGCCCGAAAGGGCTGGGGCGGGGGCTCGGAGCGCAGCGCAGGCTGGCCCCTGATCGCGCTGCTCGGTATCTGGAGCGGGACCGGGGAGGACGAGTACCTGCGCGCGGCCGCGCAGATCGTGCGCGATGCCGTGCGGCTGCAGGACCCCGTCCGTGGGGTCTGGTCATCCCCGATCTACGAACAGCCCGCCTACGAGGGGGGGACGACCTTCATGACACACATCCTGTGCCGCGGCCTGATGCGCTATGTGATGTCCACGGGAGACAGGGCGGCGGCCCGAGCCATCGTCCGCGCCGCCTGGTGGGTGGCCGAGGAGGCCATCGTCGAGGAGACCGCGGCCGGGCCGCTGTCCTTCTACAAGCAGACACCCCTGTGTGCCCGAGCCTCCGCCGCCGACCCGGAGGCCCTGGCCTATGCCTTCGCGCTCTCGGGGCAGGAACGGCTGGGCGCCCTGGGCAGGGCGGCGGCGAGGATGCGGGCCTCCGAGTGGCGCGAGCGCGGAGTCCCCCTGGCCCAGATGCGCGACCTCCCGAGCATCCTCAAGATCCTCGGGCCCGAGGCCGGGTGGTAACGCCCACAGTAGCGACGCCCGGGAACCAAGACGCCTCACCACGGAGACAGTGTCGATGACGAACTTGCCCGACGACGATGCCCTATCGCGCAGACCGCCCCTGACCCTGCTACAGAAGCTGCTCTACGCCTCGGGGCACTTCGGGTTCAGCGTCCTCGGTTTCGGCCTGGTGGCCTCAGTGAGGACCTTCTACTTCCCGGGAGAGAAGGCTCTGGCGGGCGGCGCGGCGATCCTGATCGCCTCTCGATCCCTGGTGGGGTTGGCCCTGAGCCTGGGACGGCTGACCGACGCCATCAATGACCCGCTCATCGGCTACTTCAGCGATCGCCTGCGCAGCCGCTTTGGCCGACGGAAGCCCTTCATTGTGGGGAGTATCATCCCCTTCATTGTGCTGTACTTGTTGGTCTGGTTTCCTCCCTTCGGCACGGATTCGGGGCTCAATTTCGCCTATCTGGTGAGTGTTCTGGTCCTGCTGTACATCGCGTACACCGCCTACTGCGGCCCCTACCTGGCACTCCTGCCTGAGATCGCCGGCACGGAGCAGGAGCGCGTGAGTCTCGCCTCCCTCCAGGGCCTGTTCAACGTGCTGGGTATCCTGGTGGGCGCCGCCGGAGGCGCGGTACTGATCCCGATGATCGGATACCCGGGCACCGGAATCGCCCTCGCCGGCATCGCCTTCGTCAGCTTCTGGCTGCCGGTGCTCGGACCGGGTGAGGGCCGGAGGCAGGCCACGGCTTCGGCGTTCGGGTTCCGTGAGGCGCTGCTCCTCACCCTGCGCAACAAGCCCTTCTTGGTGTACGTCATCGGCTTTCTGGGTTTCTGGACCGGCCTTCTGACCCTAGTGGCGAACCTCGACGACATCGGCCAGTCGCTGCTGGGCCTGGAGGAGGGCGAGGGCCTGTACCTCGTGGCGCTGCCGCTGCTCACGGGGATGGCGTGCCTGCCGCTGGCGGCGAAGCTCGCCACCGCCCGGGGAACCAAATGGGCCATGGTCCTGTCCATGGGCGCCTTCTCCGTGGTGATGCTGCTCATGGTCACGGTGGGGATGTTTGGCGACGAGCGCACGGCTCTTTGTCAGATGGCGGTACTCTGTGTCCTGGCCGGCCCCGGCGTGGCGGGCCTCTTCGCCCTGCCCTACGCCCTCCTGGCCTCCATCACCGATGCCGACGAACGCGCCTGCGGCGAGCGGCGTGAGGCCATGTTCTTCGGCGTACAGGGGATGGTCCTCAAGGCCGGATGGGGGCTGGCGCCGCTGGTTGGCGGCCTGCTGATGGACAACCTGGGCGGCACCGCCACACACCCTCTGGGGCTGCATCTCACCGGCCCGGTAGCGGCGGCCTTCGCCCTTGTGGGGCTCTTGGTCCTTCGTACCTTCCCGGAGCCGCCGGACAGGGAAGAGCATGTCGCCGTGTGACGATCCCTGTGCCACCACCGTTACGCTGCTGTGCGCTTGAGCCCCCGCCAAGTGGGTAGAATCCGGATACAGAGGGGCGACGGTGGTGGGAGGTCATGCGGCGAGCCCCCCAATGTGTGCCGCGATAAGGGCGCCGAGGCCGGGGGTTGGAGTCAGGTGGCTGGCCGGAAGGCGCCGTGTGAGGTGATGCCTTTGGCGGACGGCAGCGCGACAGGCGGTAGGAGGGCGGCGTGAGGCGGGGCTGATCCGTTCGGCGGTGAGGCGGTGAGGCGGTGAGGCGGTGAGGCGGTGAGGCGGTGAGGCGGTGAGGCGGTGAGGCGGGTGGGGCCGGTGGGCGGTGGATGCGGACCGGCGCGGTCTGGTAGCCGGCGGGGTCGGCGGTGAGCGCGGGGCGGTGAAGCGCAGCAAGGGGAGGTGCTGGACTGGCTTGTGGACGGTCAAGAGAGCGTTTGGGGCGTCGCGGCTCGAGGTGGTGTCGGGGTAGACGGGGCAATGGGGCCGTAGGAGGCCTGGAAGGTGGGGATGGCTGAGGTGGCCGCGCATCCCGGGTCGCTGTAGGGCGCCACGGAGACACTCCGTGGCGCCCTATCCTTTTGAGCAACGATTCACCGGGAGCCGCCGAAGTCGAGCTTCACATCACGCCTGTCGCTCACCGGCCTGTTGGCCGAGTCGACGACCCAGACGTACAGTCTCCCGGCGCCCTCGTACCTGAGCAGAGGGCTGCTCTCCAGTTGCAACTGGATCTCGCCATCCTTGACGATGTCGGCGGCACCATACCAGACGGTGAGTTGCCCCTGGTACTGGCCGTCGCGCATGATGGTGGTGGCCGCGGCGATGGATCTGTCGGGGAACGTCACCTGAACCTGAAGCTGTGTCTCCGCAAAGAGCTTCTCAGGATCGGTTCTCTTGGCCCGGTCGATGACGAAGAGCGTCACGAGACCGACATCACGGGGCAGAACGCTGGGCACGACCCCCATGGTGATGGCGGCCTTCCCGCCGCGGGACTGAACGGTCTCCAGGTCTACCTCCACGCGCTTCGTGGCCTGCCCGCCATCGGGGACGGGGGCGGCCACGGGCTGCGTGGCCGGGGTGCTCTGCGGTTCACCGCCGCGCTTACAGCCACCCACCACCACTATGCAGGCCAAGATCACCAGGCAGGAAAACGCCGGGAACAGAAAACACCTGAGCATCGGCTGCCACATGATGCGGCACCTCCCAACGGCGGCTCGGAGATCGACGGCTGCAACCTGGGCTATCGCCGCGGTGCCTGGATCCAGGCGTCGGTTCCCGACGCCGCAGGCCGGCCGGATGTCTCCCTGGGAGTCATGGACGTCTCAGGCATCTCGAGCTTTATCTTGGCCTGCGACTTGGCCGCCGCGGCCAAAGCCCGGGGCCGAACCCTCACCGGCTCGGCAATCAGCTCCGGGACTGTATAGGTCTTGAGGAAGGTGTCGTAGAAGCCGGGATCCTCCTGAGGCAGGATGAATGGCTTCGCCGCCCGGCCCTGTTGGTCGAAGTAACTGATGTAGGTGCGTGTGAACAGCCCATCCCGCCGCTTGCTACTGAAGGCCAGCCACCGTCCATTGCTGGACCATGAGTGCCACGACTCCGACCGGTCGCTGCTGATGGCCAGTTGGCGGTACTCGCCGGTCTTCACGTCAAGCAGGTACAGATCGCTGGAGGCGTGGAAGATCGGGAAGCAACCGTAGTCGCACAGGCAGAACACCACCCAGCGTCCGTCCGGCGACACCCGGGGCAGCAGGGCGCTGCCTCCTGCGTCCTCCGCCGAGACCACGGTCTCGGGCCGGCCCCACGCGTTACGTGCCGTATCGTATGTTATTCGCCGCAGATCGTACCGCACCTGTCGATAGTTGTCGGGAGGCACCCGAGTGCGGTCCTTGAATGGAAATGCCGCGGAGCAGTAGTAGAGCGCCCGGCCGTCGGGAGTCCAGCAGGGATAGCTCTCGAGGCGGTCCGGATCGGCGAGAGCCCCGGCCGTGTCCACCTTGCGCCCGTCGGCGTGGTAGATCACCAGGTCCGAGTCCAGGTCCACCACGTCCCGCAGCTCGGTCCCCACCGCGTGGAAGAACTGGTGCACGTCCATGAGCGTCACCGCCACCAGCCCGCCGCCCGGATGCCAGGAGTTGTAGCCCCACTTCGCCCCCAGAGCCGTCACCTCGTTCCCATCGATCAGGAGCGTCCCGCTGCCGTGGAAGCCGCTGCGGAGCCCGATGCTCATCTGCTGCGTGCGGTTGCTCAAGAACGAGTGGCAGTTGACGCAGGCCTCGGCCAGCGTCTCACCGCTGAGGATCGTGCGCTCCTGGAAGCTCTGCAGGTTGCGCTGGTAGATGCCCACGTGTCGCCAGTAGTTGAACAGTGGCTTGATGAGGCGATAGGCCAGATAGCCGTCGATGTCCTCCGAGGCCACACGGTTCTCGATCGGGTCGAAGGCGACCCAGCCTCGCTCCGCCGATCTGACCTTGATCCGGAAGTGTAGGGTCCCCCCCCTGTTGGCCTCAAGCAGCCGGTGCCACTTGCGGGGCGGGATGCGGATCTCCGGCGTTTTCGAGAGCACCTCTATCGGCGAGCCGGCCCCGGCGCTGATCTCCACGAAGAAGCGGTCCCCGGGCTCCTGAACCAGGAAGTTCAGGGGGGCGATATTGGGTGGGATCACCGTGCCGGCGTAATCCGGCCTGAGCACGGCCGGACGCCCCGCCTGGGCGCCGGAGTTCGGGGGCAAAGGCGCGCAGCCCGATAGCGTCAGCGCCGCCAGGGCGAGCAGCGCCGACAGGCGGCCGCCGCGCCCGGCCACCGACCCCTCCGCGCCCGTCATCCGCAGAAGGCCACCTGTCATTTCAGGCCCGCCCCCGATCGACCGAACAGGTGGTAGTAGGCGTATGTGTTCCCGTGCAGCGGGGCCGCCGGTCCCTGCGCCGAGACCAGGTCGTTCCGGGCCTGATACGGACCCACCAGCCGGCAGAAGGCCGCGAACTGCCGCTCCGTCTCCGGGGCGATCCAGTGGGAACCCAGCTCTACCCTTGCATTCCGCTCCGTCTCGTACACCAGGATGGCCTCCTGGTAGTGCCGGGGAATCGCGTGATACCCCAGCTCATCCAGTCGCGGCAGGTTCCGCACGAAATCGTCCAGGCGGCGATTGAGCAGGTAATCGGCCATCAGCAGCTCGAAGGCCGCCCGGTGCTGCGGGTCGTTGTCAAGCAGGGCCCGGTAGCGCACCTCTCCCGACGACCGGAGCACATCCGGACCGCGCCGGAGCATCACCGAGCGGACGGCCTGGACCTGCGGGTCGCCGGAGAGAGACGGGTCGGCCTCCAACTGGGCCAGGCGCCCCCGGGCCCAGACATCATAGATCACGTTCCGGCCCAGGACCCGCAGGAACTGGCGTGCCGCGGCGACCTGCCCCTTGACGATGCCAATCAGTGCCAGGCGACGGAGCGTGACCGCGTGCTCACCATGGACCTCCAGGGCCTCGTGGCACCAGTGCTCCGCCTCGTTGACCAGTCCGAGTTGCAGATCCGCGTCGTCGATGACGAAGAACAGCGGCAGCCGCAGCATGTGGGCGGTGTCCGGGTCGATCCCGGCGGTGGTGACCCCGAGCATCAGGCTCTCCGGCGCCTGCGGATAGCGGAACATCTCGTCCGAGAGCCGCCCCAGGCCCAGCAGAGCCCGGTTGACACAGAAGGCCATCCCCAGGGAGTAGTGGCGGAGGCCGAGCTTCTCGGCCGTCGTCAGCAGCCGCTCCCAGTCCTGGTTTCGGCTCAGGCGCTCGATCTGCAGGCCGGCGCGCAGATCGCCGCGGAACGTCGGGGCCAGGATCGCCCCCAGGACAGCGATGGCGAGCAGGACGCGCAGCGTGGGGCGCAGGTGGGTTTCGGCGGAGGTCTGGAGAGCCACCAGCCGGTCGCTCACCCGTGAACGCCGGGCGGCCGGCCACAGTGCCACCAACGGGTAGAAGAGGAACAAGGGCAGTAGCGCCCAGCGGCCCTCGAGGGCCGCCAGGCGATCGAAAGGCGTCAGTCGGAGGAAGGCGGCGTCCACCTCCAGACCTGCCAGCACGATGCCTCCCAGGTACGGGACGGACTCCGCCGCCATGAGCCAGATCAGGCCCAGAAGGCGCCGGTCCTGTGTGAGCTCGAAGACACCGCAGACCAGGGCGCCGATGATGTAGGGGGGGCCACACACATAGAATACCAACCCCGACCAGGCCGCGAAGGTAGCGGCTCTCGCCGGGGGAGAGGGCGGTGCATGGCGAGCGTACAGGGCCGCGGCACACGCGACCACCGTGAGGCTGAGCAGTGCCGCAAGGTGGAAGCCGTACTGGTTGCACAGGACGAGAGCGAGGACGGGCGGCACCAGGTGTACCAGCCGCGGCCGGCTACCGGAGGCCTCCAGGAGGCCGCGGGTCGCGCGGATGAGTGCCAGGCAGATGGCGGCCGTGATGGCGGCACCGGCCCATGCATAGTAGTGGTACTGGGCCAGGAGGGCCGCGACGTACTGCACAGGCCCGCCCGGTCGGCGCAGGAACGGCTCCGCGAAATCGGCGCCGCGGGCAAAGGCGGGGAACCACGGACCCGCCTCGAAGTGCAGGCTCGGGTCGATCACCAACCACACATACGCAAACACGCCCACCGTCAGCGTCGCTTCACACGCAAAGCCGACCCCCGTTGGCCTCCGGCCGCTGGTGCCGTCGTCCCGCGGCATCTGAGCAGCCCTCCTTTTGCCTCCGTACACGGTCACCGGTTTCGCCGACCGGCCGCTACTGACCTGCCACCCTAACACATGAAGGACGGTGGCGTCGCGACCGCGGAGGCCGACGGGGCCACAGGCCAATGTGACGGGCCACCGCAGGCAATGGATCCATCGGCCGCAGGAAGAAGTCGCAGGCGATGCAGGTTCCCGGCGGGCGGCCGGTCGGAGGGCCGAACGGGTGGATTTGGGTCGAGGACACAAAGACGGGACCCATCCGGCCCGAACGGACGTGGAGCCATGGCGTCCCCGGGGCGCCCCGCTGCGCGGCCGCCTGCGGGCAGACGGCGCCCGGTCCGCCTCCCGTAAGGCGGGACCCCTCCAGACACCTCCACCCCGTTCGTGCATGATGCGAGAGAGGTGTGTGGCTGGGTGCACGTTCCGGGAGCTCTCACACAAAAGAGCCCCCCGGAAAGGGGGGCTGGTGAATCTCGGTACTGGCTGTGGTTAGCTGATGACGGTGACGTTTTCGGCTCGAGGACCCTTCTGGTCACTCACGATATCGAACTCGACCTTCGCGCCCTCATTCAGGGTGCGGTAGCCATCGCCGACGATGGCCGTGAAGTGCACGAACACATCTTCGCTGCCGTCTGTCTCGATAAACCCAAAGCCTTTGTCGTCGTTGAACCACTTGACGGTCCCAATCGCCACTAGCTAACACCTCACTTCCGAGTATTGGCTAGTGCTTCGCCCGCAGCCAAGCCTGGAAGTGCCTGTCCGTCACGGCAAAGTGAACCCTAGCCATCGTCTGTTCGCGGGAAGCCGAACCAGCTTTCCCACAGTAAGCATACTACCACGCGGCAATTTGGGTGTCAACGAGAATCTTGGATCATTGCTGAGGCCCATGGGCTCTATTCGTCCCTTCGGAGTCACTCAGCCTCTCCACCGCCGTTCCAATCCGCTTTCGCCATGGAGTCGGCCAAGAGTGATCGCGGCGGCGGCCGCGGCGGATCGCACCTTTCTCGGAACTCCGCTCCCTGCCGCGGTGTTTGGCGATCTAGAGTTATTCTGCCCTGTGCCCCGCCAACAGCTCTCCGGGCGGCGAGGCCCCCAAAACGACGCAAAGACTTGGCCTGCTCACAGGCTCAGTCGACGGACCACTCAAAGTGTCCCCACAACTCGCGGCCCGCCGCGAGGTCCGTCCTGGTCCCCGCAAGCAACGCGAAGAACCACTGGATGCTCCCCGGCCCCTCGTCCAGCAGGAAGGGGTTGTCCGGCGCCGTCGGCTCACCATGGATTTTGCCCATCAGCGTGTCTCCCGCGCTCCCCGAGAGCCGCAGCCTCAGCGCCCCCATGTCCTGTGTCCCCATCGCCTGGAAGACCCGCTCGCCGGGCCGCTCACCCGTCCTGCCCGCCACCGTCTCGGCGCCTCCTGTCACCTGCCATTCGTCCACCAGAGCCAAGGGCAGGCGGTAGGCCAAGAAGGCACCGGTGTCGGGACGGTCGGTGGCCGCCGTCGCTCCGAAGGTCACGCCCATGGTGGGCGTGTCATCCATCCCGTAGCTGAGGCGGAAGTCCACCGCCGGACCGGCCGGAGGGCCCGTCTGCACCCCGTTCCAGGATGGCACCCGCAGACGGCCGCGAAACGTCACTCGAGTGCGACCGTTCGCCTCTTCCACCGAGAGCCTCGGGTTCGTCTCCCAGTCACCGGACACGTGTCTCCCCTTCTCATACAGCCCCCAGTCTGTGTAGACCTCGGCACCGGGACGCACCAGCGACCGGTCGTCGCCGGCACGGAAGAGCCCATGGATCACCCCGCCGTGCCTGCGGCTGAACACCACCGAGTAGTGCTCGTTGCGGAAGAGAACCCACAGCGGGTCCACCTGCACACCGGCTGAGGAGGCGGCGAACGGCAGGCGGGCAAGCTCACTGAGCCGCCGCTCGCCGTCGGCGTGGTGTCGAATCTCGAAGGGCCGCCCCCGGCTGCTATCCACCACCAGCGCCACCGCCTCGCCGGTAGTCGAGGCGTCCTCGATCCGCACGCGCCGCAGGGCCGCGACGTCGCCAAAGGACACCTCCACCATGCTCCCATCGGCCGCGATCGTGCCCAAAGACTTCTCCCCCGGGCCGTCCCAGAGGCCGCTTTCCACAGGGCGCCACAGATGGGCCAGAGGCAGTGTGGCGTCCACAGGGCTTTCGCCCGCCCGGACACTGCGGTGCCGGTCCACGAACTCGTCGACCGCGAGGCCCTCGGATGTCCGCAGGAACCACCGCGTCGCCGGTCCCGGCAGGAGCGTATGGCGCACGCCCCCCTCGGGTAGGTCCTCCGATGTCTTCTGCACCCCAAGCCGCCTTTCCGCACTCGCGGCGGCGGGTGTCTGGGCAGGCGCGCGCCGCTCGCCGCGCACAGTCAGCAGCAGCGGACGGTAGGGGGGGATGGCCAGAGGCTCCGCCGGGTTCACAAAGCCACCGGCGGCGTCCTGGACCACCGGCAGGCGCCGGGTGAGCTCCGGCGGCACGCCCAGCGTGCAGGCCGATGTCGCGTCACCGAAGTTGACCGCGACGATGGTTACCTCGTCTTGCAGGGCGCGGGTGAAGGCCAGCACACAGGGGTCGTCGCAGGTGACGCTCTCGTAGTCCGCGGCCCCGGAGCGCAACTCGGGCAGCTCGTGACGCAGCTTCAGCCACGCACGCAACTCGGGGCCCATGCCGATCTCCTGCTCCTGGTACAGCAAGAGCACGCCGGGGAGGAAGGCCTGCAGCGCCGTGAGGGCCTGCGACGGGCCGACCCCGAAGAACTCCGGGGCCGCCACGGTGTCGTGGTTTTCGGTGAACCTCACCAGTGCCTGCACCGCGCCGGGGGCGTGGGTGATCTGCTGAGCCGCCAGGAAGTCCCGAAGCTGCGAGACCCACTGCGCCCGGTTGGGCTCTCGGGTCATCTCGCGACAGACCATGTACAGGGGGTAATCAAACACCATGTCGCCGCAGGTGAAGAACGCCGGCGAACCGGCTTCGGGAAGCAGCACCGCATCGGGGTTGATCTTCCGTATCGCCTGACGGATCAGGCGGTTCTGCTCCACCCCCCCGGCCAGCATACCGGCGTTGGCGTGCAGACTCGTTCGCGGGCGGTGGTTGGGGGCCTGCCCGCAGCCGCCGCAGTCCAGGCGGAAGCCGTCGGCGCCGAACTCCTGCACCCACCAGGAGGTCAGGTCGAGGATGTGGGCCTGCCAGTCGGGTTCCGAGCAGTCCGCGGCCAGCACGCTTCCGCCCCACGCTCGGGTCCTTTGGCCCTCCGCGTCCACGCACCAGACGGTTTCGGGCAGGGACGCCACATCGGGGCTGTCCGGGCTCACGCCGTAGGTGACCAGGTCCATCAACACCCGCATCCCCAGACTGTGGCCGGTGGAGATGAACGACTTAAGTTGGTCCGCCGTGGTGACCTGCTCGTCAATGTGCCGGAAGGCCGGGAGGTGGTAGACCCACGGCGGTTTCTCGGACACCGGTAACAGCCAGATGGCGTCGATCCCCAGCCCCTTGAGGTACGGAAGCTGGGCCTCGATGGAGGGCATCCGGTTGCCGCGGTCCCCGGCGCCCCAAGCCCAGAGCCCGCCCCAGGGGTGCAGTTCGCTGAGGACGGCTCCGGCCAGCCATTCGGGCCGGTCGGCGGGCGGCCCCGGGTGTGCTGCATAGGCCAGCTCTGGCCCGGCCACCTGCAGGCTCTCCCGGGTGCCGCCGGCCACACGCACGAGCTGGGAGCCCACCTCAATCTCGTCGCCGGTCTGCAGCATCGCCAGAACCCCGAACCCGTGGATCAGGCTCACCGCCCCCTCCGCCTCCTGCACGGAGACCGTGGCACTGTCCAGTTGCAGGCTGTCGCAGACGAGCACCGACAGCCCCGCCGTTTCGGAGCGCACGTAGGCCATGCCGGTATCCGACCACGTCCACCCGCGCTCCCGGGTCCGACGTCCGGGATGGTTGGCGGAGAGCGGATGCTCGGCCACGGGGTAGTTGCCCGGAAGGCTCCACACCGCGTCCGGCGCCCCGGGCAGGGCGATCTCGGGGACGCAGAGATCGGCGCCGCGTACCTTCACCGCCTCGGTTCCGGAGTAGATCAGCCGCACAGAGCGGCGCACCGTGGTGCCGGAGACACCGTACGCCATCACGGCCGTCCAGTCGCCTGCCCGCCGGGTGACGGTGATACTCCGCCCATCGGGCGGCCCGGCGACGACAGGCGCCTCGGCCGCCCAGCTCTCCGGCCACTTCGCGCCATCCAGGGAGACCTCCAGATCGGGCTGATTGCCGCCAAGCAGGTTCGCCCCGCCCGCGGTGCTCAGCCACGTCCATTGTCCCGTAGTGCCATCGAAACCGAGCTGCAGCTCCCCGCAGTCGATGCTCTCCGTCTGCGCACCCGCCATACCGGCGAACCACAGCGTCGCCAGGATGATATTGCTCACTTTGTCGCTCTCCTCATTCCGTGGGTTGGCGCCGGCGGCCCGAGAAGTCGGGCACCGTTCGCCGCTGCCTTCTGCGGAGCCTCGCATTGCGCAGGGGAAGGAAAGCGGGCCACCGCCCCGCAGGGAGGGGCGCCGCAGGCCGCTGCACGTCAAGCGTTCCTCCTCGATTCGCCTCCGCCTCCGTCGCTCCCTGCACCGCCCGCGGGAGGACAAGGCACTGCTGCGACGAAAGATGATTCTTGGCCGCTATCCGCCCGGAGGACCGTCTCATGGACGTCGCGACCGTCGTCCGGCTTGCCCTGCTCGCGCTGTGTGTCGCCGCTCACGGCGAGGACATCCTGATCGCCGACTTCGAGGGCGATGACTACGGAGACTGGGCGGTGCAGGGCCAGGCCTTCGGCCCCGGACCGGCCCGGGGCACCCTGCCGGGACAGATGCAGGTCAGCGGATACGAGGGGCGGGGGCTGGTGAACAGCTTCTACGGCGGCGATGTCACCACCGGGAGCCTCACCTCCCCGCCGTTCACCATTCAGCGCCCGTTCATCAACTTCCTCATCGGCGGCGGCAAGTACCCCGGTGAGACATGTATGGACCTGCTGGTAGATGGCCAGGTGGTGCGCACGGCCACGGGCCCCAATGACAAACCCGGCGGCAGCGAGCGGCTCAACCGGCAGGCCTGGGACGTGCGCGAGCTGCTGGGCCGCGAAGCGGTCCTCCGCATCGTGGACAGACGCACCGGCGGCTGGGGGCACATCAACGTCGACCAGATCTTCCAAAGTGAGGAGCAAGTCGCAGTGAACGCAACACGCGACCTGACCATCAGCAAGCCCTTCTTCAACTTCCCCGTCCAAAGCGGGGCTCCGGTGCAGAAACTCAGCGTCATCGTTGACGGCACGCCGGTGCGCGAGCTGGACATCGAGCTGGCGCCCGGCGAGCCGGACTTCTGGGTGTTCCTGGATGTCAGGTGCTGGCTGGGGAGAAACGCCACGCTGCGGGTCGACTCCCTGGCGCGTCAGTCCCGGGGCCTGGAGACCATCACGCAGACCGAGAAGCCGGAACTGGGCGACTTGTACAAGGAGACCTACCGCCCACAGTTTCACTTCACCTCCCGCCGCGGCTGGAACAACGACCCCAATGGCCTGGTGTATCACGACGGGGAGTACCATCTGTATTATCAGCACAACCCGTACGGCACCGGCTGGGGGAACATGCACTGGGGCCACGCGGTGAGCCGCGACCTGGTGCACTGGGAGGAGCTCCCCATCGCCTTGTACCCCGTGCAGTACGGGGACTGGTGCTTCTCCGGCAGCGCCGTGGTGGACTCAACGAACACCGCGGGCTTCAAGACTGGGAACGAGGACGTGATTGTCGCCGCCTACACCAGTACCGGACGGGGCGAGGCCATCGCCTACAGCAACGACCGCGGCCGCACCTTCACCGACTATGGGGCCAACCCCGTGGTCGAGCACAGCGGCCGCGACCCCAAGGTCATCTGGTATGAGCCCGGACAGCACTGGGTCATGGCCGTGTACGACGAGCAGCCCCGCGAAGGTCAGGACCCGGGCCAACACATCGCCTTCTACACCTCCACCGACCTCAAGAGCTGGGAACTGCGGAGCCGCGTCGAGGGCTACTACGAGTGCCCCGAGGTTTTCGAGCTGCCTGTTGATGGAAACCCCGCGGATGCGCGCTGGGTGCTCTACGCTGCGGATGGGGCCTACGCCGTCGGCGCCTTCGACGGCAAGAGCTTCACCTCCGAGGGCGACAAGATCCGCTACAACTGGGGCAACTGCTTCTACGCCTCCCAGACCTTCACCAACATCCCCAAGCAGGACGGCCGCCGCATTCAAATAGCCTGGGGCACCTGCCAGATGCCGGGGATGCCCTTCAACCAGATGATGGACTTCCCGGTGGAGCTTTCGCTGCACCGCACGCCCGAGGGACTCCGCATGTTCGCCTGGCCGGTTCGGGAGATCGAGAGTCTCTACGCCGCGTCCCACGAGATCACGGACGTATCCCTGGCTCAGGGCGACAATCCACTGTCCGGCCTCGAGGGGGAGCTGTGGGACATCTCGGCCGATATCGAGATCGGCACGGCCGTCGAGGTGGGCTTCCACGTGCGCGGCATCCCGGTGAGCTATGATGTGGGAAACGCCACGCTGTCCTGCGCCGGCTGCAGTGCGCCCGTGCAGGTCTGCGAAGGCAGACTCAGCCTGCGCCTGTTGGTCGACCGCACCTCGATCGAGATCCTCGCCAACGGCGGCGAGGTCTACATGCCGGTGAGGTCCATCCCATCGGACCAGCTCAAGACCCTCGATGTGTTCGCAAGAGCCGGGAAGGCGCGTCTCGTCGGCCTGCAGGTGCACGAGTTGCGGTCGGCGTGGGAGTAGGGCCCGGCGACGCGCCCTGAGGAGGCGTCCCCATTGAGAACCCCTGTCCACCTCCTGCTCGTGGTCGGCATTCTGGCGGCATCGCCGGTCACTGCCGCCGATGGCGAGGGCACGGCGGCCATCGAGCCCGCAAGGGCTGTTCGCGGTGGCTCCCTGGGCACCTGGACACTCACCTACACTCCGGGCCCGGAGGGCCTCAAGCCTGATGGCGGGATCCGCGTGGCCTTCTCCGGCTTTCCGGTGCGCCTGTTTGACACCCCGCAGTGTGAGGATCCGACCGCACCCGCATACACGACGGCGCGGTGCAGCGACCCGGCGACGCCGGTCGAAGTGAGCATCGGCAAGGCACTCCGCGGCGGATGGCAGGATGTGCAGGAGGTCGTCGTGAGGGTCGGCGCGACGGGCCTTCCCCCAGGACAGACGCTGCAGGTGGTCTACGGAGACACCTCGCGCGGGGGGCCGGGTGGGCGAGTGCGCCTCCGGGAGGGCGATGATCTGCCCGTGCGCGTGTACTCCGACACGGATGGTGACGGGAAGGCCGCGCCGATTGCGCGGTTCCCCACCCTCACGGTGATCGGAGGCCTGGCGGCGAAGCTGGTGGTGTGTGCACCCAGCCAGGCCGTCGTCGGCGAGCCTACGCCGGTCTCCGTCTCCGCCAGGGACTTCCGCAACGACCTCGCCGCCGAGTATCCGCCCGCCGTGACCCTCCTTTCAGACGCTCTGGCGGCGCCGGTACAGGTGGCCTTCCCCGCCGATCCGCCCGGGGTTGCGCAGGCGCAAGTGACCTTCACCAGGCCGGGCGTGCACCGCCTCACCGCGCAGCCCCCGTCCTCGCAGGACCCGCCGATCACCATCGCCGCCGCCGATTTCTTCTCATCAACGCGGCCGCAGGCCACCGCGGAGCCGGAGTTCCTGCCCGAGCTTGTGTCCGTAGAGGTGACGGCCACCGGCGCCCGGCCCGGCAGCTTGCTGCGGGTTCGGCCCCACTGGCGCAACTCAGGCGCCGCCGCGGCCTCCGCCGATTACCGGGTCTCGTGCCACCTGGAGCGTCGTCCACCGCAGGGACGCGCCCTGATGAACTGGGACCACGAGCCCCCTTCGCCCACCGGCGCATGGCGGCCTGGAGAGGACATCATCTACAGCCGCACGTGCCCGATCGCCAGAGACGTACCCCCCGGCGACCACGCCCTCACCCTCGGGCTGTACCGCACTCCGGAACCGGGGGAGTTCACCGTGATCGCGAGCTTCGAGGTCTGCCGGATCCACGTGGCCGATGACGCCCCACTCGTGGTGGACATGGAGCCGGTGCGCTCCAACCCCATACAGGTGCTCCCCCGGACCCCGGAGCGCCGCCTGCTGTGGGGTGATCTGCACTGCCACACCGAGCACTCCGGCGACGGCTCCGGCTCGGTGCGGGGCCTGTACACCTACGCCCGCGACGTGTCGCGCCTGGACTTCTGCGCCTGCAGCGACCACGTCGGCGTAACGTACCCCGAACGCGACTGGCAACAGATCCAGCAGGCGGCCAGGTCCTTCAACGAGCCGGGGCGCTTTGTGAGCATCCTCGGCTACGAGTGGTCCAACATGGATCACGGGGACAAGAACGTCTACTTCGTGGGTGATGACGAGCCGATCCGCGTACCGAGAAGCGGACAGGCCGAGGACCTCTGGCCCATGCTGGAGGGGGTCGACTGCATCGTGATCCCTCACCACCCGGCCTATCCGGTGGGCCTGCGCGGCACCGACTGGGGCCGCATCGACCCCTCCATGGTGCCGGTGGTGGAGATGTGCTCTGCCCACGGCCTGGCGGAGCACATGGGCAATCCCCGCCCGTACGGCAATAACAAGCCCATGGGTCCGTCGCTGCCGGGTGGCTTTGCTCAGGACGCCCTGGCGCGGGGGCTGCATCTGGGCTTCATCTGCTCCAGCGATGACCACACAGGACGCGCGGGCAAGGTGGGGTTCCTCGCCGCCGTGTTCGCCAACTCGTTCGACCGCTCCGGAATCATCAACGCCCTGAGGGCCCGGCGCTGCTACGGCTCCACCGGAGCGAGAATCTTGCTGGATGTCTCCGCCGGTGGCGTTCCGATGGGCGGTGAGATCGCCGGCGAGATGGCCCCGGACCTGCAAGTCGAGGTGCACGGCACCGAGGTGATCGAGTGCGTCCAGGTGGTCTGGGACGGCGAGGTGTGTTACACCCAGACCCCAGGAGCCGAGACCTGTGTCTTCACCGCCGCTTTGCCACCACTGACGGCGGTGGAGCACTACGTGTACGTGCGCGTCACCCAATCCGACGGCGAGATGGCCTGGACGTCACCGATCTTCGTCCGCAACACCGGCGCCCTGCCCCAGGTGCCCGGCCCGGCGGCCTCCCCGCGCTTCCGCACGGTGGCGCGCGAGCGGCCACCGGTGCCCTCGGGAATCGGCGGGCTCATGAGCCGCCCGGGCCTCCAGGTCTGGCGCTGGCCGGTGAGCGAGGATCAGATCAACCTGTTCATCCGCTGGGGTGGGGACGACGAGGCCCGCGACTGCGCCGGTGAGCTGCAGCTCCTGGACGCGGTGGAGTACGTCTGCACCCCGTTCCATGCGGAGGATGACGACACTTACACCGACAGCGGAGAGGGCACCATCAAGTGGCAGACCCATGCCGAGGCCGGCACCGGCGATGGGCTCAACGTGTGGGTGAAGACCGACCCACAGAGACCCACCCGTCTGCGGCTGGATCCCACAAGGGGCGGACAGCACAGGCCCGCGGAGGTGGTGACCGCCGGGGGGCCGGCGGAGGAGCTACCGCTGGAGCTGGAGTTGGTGGAGGGGGTTGAGGACTAGAAAGCTCCGCCTCACACCCAAGAGCACGCGGCGGAGGTTCGCCTCTGGCCGGTGCCACGGCCGGACGGCGATCCCGCCGGGCGGGATCGCCGAGTCGGGCTGGAAACTCAGATTATGCACGAACGTATTGAGGATACATCCCGCCACAGTCAGGCCTCTATCGGTCGCAGTAGTGCCGTTCTCCCCCCTCATCCCGTCTCGCCGGTCGTATCGGCGAGTAAGGGGGGCTGGGGGGGTGAGGCGACGTGAGTCGGCGCCCGCCCGGAACCTGCATGATCTGAGTGGAAGGCCCGACCCACGTGGCTGCGAACGGCATCTGCCGCAGACCTCTACTGCCCCACCCTCACGAACACCGGGCTCCCCGTCAGCTTCAGGTGCACTCTCCCCGCCGGTGCGTCCATCCCCGTTTCCTTCCCCTCTCTGTCCACTATCGTCACCTGCGCCGCCCCCACCGGCAGGTCGACCCCCGCCTCGCCCTGCTCGGCCCAGGCCACCAGCACCTCCTTCCTCTCGCCCCGGAACCGGTAGGCCCTCACGCCCGCGGCCACGCCCACCGGACCGATGTACTCGGTGCCCAGGAGCTGCCCCGTCATGGTCCCCATCGCGTCGTACGAGGGCTTCGGCTCGCCGCAGGGGTTGTCCGGGGTCGCCTTGGGGTCAAAGCGGAACAGGCCCATCCACATGATCATGTCAATCCGCTTGCTGCCGTAGGGCTTCCCGTCCAACTCGTAGGTCCAGCAGAGCTTGTCGATGCCATTGGCGATGGAGATCACGAAGATGCGGATGAGGCTATCGGCCTGGGAGGCCTCGTCGGTGCCGGGGAGCCCCGAGGACGCACCTCCGCCCTCGGAGCAGAGGATCGGCTTGTGGGCGTCACCGTACTGGGCCATCAGGGCGCGCAGGTCCGCGAACTGCTTCTCCGGGTACTGCGTCTCGAAGGGGGTGTCCGGAGCATAGTAGTGCACGTTCATCACATCGAAGCTGTCGGCGGCCCCCTCGTCGTAGCATCTGCGGATGAAGTCCAGGTCGATGCCGGCGGTGTTCATCCCCACCACGCGACAGTCGGGGTTCCCGGCCTTGGCGCCGCGGTACGCGGCCATCTGGTAGGCCGCATACGTCTGCGCGTGCGGCCGGTTGGCCCAGTAGCCCTCGGGGAAGCCGAAGATGGTGTCACGGGTGATATTGGGCTCGATCCAGGGCAGCCACCAGTCCGCGCGGCCGGCGCAATGGGCCGCGACCTCGCGGAAGAAGTCCGTGACATCCTGCAGGTCCTCGGGGCCATGGGTGGCCGTGTCGGGATGGCTCGGGCGCGTCCAGCCCGGGGTGCACCAGAAGGTCACCATCGTGTTGATGCCGGCCTGCTTTGCCCTGGCCATGCGCTGCTCGGCCTGCTCCCAGTTGAAGACCCCGCGCGCGGGCTCCAGTCGCGCCCAGTCCCAGTAGTCGCTGTACCAGCCGACACCGGCCTTTGCCATCTGCGGGGCGTAGACCATGGTCTGTCCGAAGATGCCGAAGGGCGAAGCCTTGCCCGCGAGGGTACCGCGAGGGGTGCAGAAGCCCCTGCGCAGTGACCGCACCGTGTGGCCCTCGCCATCGGTGCACTCGATCCAGAGGTAGTGGCCCGTCATGGGGTCAAGGCCCCTCAGGCGCACGCGGTGCCGCGTGGCGGGCTCCTCGGAGACGGCCAGCGAGTGCGTGGGCTCCAGGGACGACAGGCCCCACAGCACCCGACTGGTGCACGGCTCGTCGGTTTCGAAGCGGATGAACGCCTCGTCCGCCGCCCGGCAGGTGATTCGCTCGCCCGAGATGGCCGGAGCCTCGGTGGCGACGGTGAAGCGCGCCGTCCGGCTGAAGGCCGCGCCATAGCCGGTGCTCTCATCCGGCAACGCCTTGACCCGCCAGTAGTAGATGCCGTCGGCCAGCGGCTGGGGCGGCGCGGCCGTGGTCGTCTGCAGGCCGCCCAGCGTCACCGTGGCGTTGCTGAAGTCGGGCTCCCGGGAGTATTGAACCGTGTAGCGGTCGGCGGAGGCCGAGCCGGACCACGAGAGCTGCGGCGTGGCGGTGGCAGTCGTCGCGCCGTCGTGAGGCCCGATGGGCACCGCAGTGCGGGTGAGTGCGGCGGCGTCGAAGGTCCAGGCGTAGTACGTCGTGCCCTCCTCGGTGGGGTAGGGGACGGGGTCCTTGACCGCCAGGCGCAGCGTGTGCGCGCCCCTGCTCAGTTCAATGGGAGGCGCCACGGCCCAGGTCAGGGTCGCCCGATCGCCGTACCGGGAGCCCTCGAAGGCCAGGGTCTCGCTCGCCCTCAGCAGCGGCCCGCCGTCGATACCGTAGAGGAAGTCGCTCCAGTAATGGGGCGTTGGGTGCATCCCCGCCGCCAGACGAAGCGTGTACTCCCCGGCCTCGGTGACCTCAAACCCGTAGGCGGCCGAGATCGCGGGAGCCGTGTCAACCGGGAGGCGCGCCTTGACCTCGATCCGGCTCCCGCCGAAGCACTGGGGGTCAGGGATCTGTCGCAGCCCCCGCAGCTCGGTGGCTGCGGCCGAATCGATCATCACATCATGGGGCGGAGCGCTCACCAGATAGAGCTCTGTCTCGGTGAGCTTGTTGTCCTCGACCGTCACCGCCCAGGCGGTGCTGCCACCGTGGTCGTCGGCGGAGGCCCGCAGCCAGTAGCCGTCCCTGGCCGCCGGGAGATCGGAAAGCAGGAACCTCCCCTGCCCGTCGGCCACGGTGGCCCTCGTTACCGGGCTGTCGTAGCCGTCCATGGAGTTGTAGATCTCCACCGTCGCACCGGCGGCCGGCGTGCTTGCCGGTGAGTGGAGCACCCGGCCGGCGATGGCGTTCCCGACCGTCATGCCTGTGGCCGAGAAGCTGTCGAAATCCGCCATCACGTCGTACGTCATCAACCCCACACTGCCCACGGGAGGATCGTCGGTTTGCGTTTCGATGAGCGTCTCGCCATCCAGGCTCACGGTCACGCGCTGCTCCGAGGCGTCGACTTCCAGACGCACGAACCGCCCGGCTGCGAAAGCTTCGCGTGCGGGACTCTGGGCGGTGGCGAGGATCTTGCCCATCCGGAACAGGTCCACCGATCCGCAGTAGCGGATGTAGACCATGAACCCGTCCCGGACTCCTCCCGCGGCGTCTCCGCCGATCACCACACCGGCCCAGTTGCTCTCATCGGCGCCGAAGTCGGTGATCCGGAGGTCCACGGCAGCGCGAACTTGAGAGAACTCGCGGTCGGCCAGATAGCTTGCCCCCGTGCCCTCCACCCGGTAGACCCCGTCCCGCACCTGCCACTCGCCGATGTTCACCACCCAGGCGGCGTCGGTATCGAAGGCGTCCCGCAGTGTGGCTTCGCCGGCTTCGGCGGCGAGTGCGACAACGAGCAGGAGCGGCCAAGAGCGGCGCGCACTGGCTCCCATCGTTCCCTCTCCCTCCGGTGAGTGCAACCGACGCGCGGATCGTCCACGTCTCGGCCGGGCACACGGCCGCGGCCGGTGGGCCCCGAGCAAGCGGCTTCGGACCACGCCGGACGCGCCACGGGGACCGGGCATCTCCGCCCGGCCCCCGCGTGGCCACATGTGATCCGGCTCTGCGCGCAGCACCGCCTCGGGGCGCCCTACCTCAGCGCGCCGACGGTGCCGTTCTCCCTGACGATACCCCACAACTCCGTGCGTCCGTTGTACGGGCCGCCCTGGATGCGGAAGACGTTCTTCGTCTCGTTCTCGCAGTCCACGTAAGTGTCGGTGGTCTTGACGGCCTTGACGACCTTCGCGTGCCCATCGGCGAAGGCGCAGTTGGCCATCTCGTTGTGGCGGGCATCGATGGGGGTGTTGAAGGTCTGGGCCAGGTTGCCGTCACCGATGGTGAAGGTCTCCGCCGGCCTGCCGATCTCGGCATCGGAGATCGGGGCGACGAGGCCCGTGAGGTTGCCGTCTTCCCAGACGGCGGTGTTGAAGATGTAGCTGGTCCCGTTGAAGCCGGCGGCAAGAGGTGGCGCGCCCAGGGCCCCCAGCACCGCGTTCAGCCCGGCGGCGCTGATCTCGTCCTTCTTGCTGGGACACTGCAGGATCTGCACGTTCTTCATGTACGGAAGCAGTACGTGGTATACGGTGACGGTCCCGGCGGTGGTTCCGCTCAAGCTCTGCCCGTAGCGCTCGTCATAGTCCTGCACGTACATCAGCATCGCCGTGCCGATCTGTTTGAGGTTGCTAAGGCAGGAAGTTTGGCGCGCCTTCTCGCGGGCGCGCGCGAACACAGGGAACAGTATGGCGGCCAGGATCGCGATGATGGCGATCACCACCAGCAATTCGATAAGCGTGAAGCCGCGTCGTTTCATCTCTCCGTTGCCTCCTGAGACCCGGTGATAGGATCAGACTGCTTCGGCGTGATCGTGCTTCTTCCGCTAACGTACCGAAAACCAGTGGACAGACCCGATGAGTCCGGGAGCAATGAGTACGCCCCCTGCAACGCCCCCTTTCTGGCACCGAACGGCCACACCACGGCCGGGGTGTGGCCACCGACAGCTTGAGCTTCCATCAACGCAGTTCGGCAGAAGGCCACGGAACTCCTGCCGGTATCCCAGGAAATCGCCGCCCGGGCCATCCTTCCGCGCGTCCACAAGGGCTGACCGCGCCGGGAGGCGAAGTAACCCGCATCACAGGTCTCAGGCCACGACGCCGCCATGGAGGCGCCCTCATGCGCATTTGCGTGCCATTGCTGCTCATCGTCTGCGCCCCGCCGCTGTACTGCCTCACAATCGACGAGCACAGTCTCGCCGTCAGTACCATGGTACCCCGGGAGGGGCAGGAGGTAACCTGGACGTTGTCCGTTGTCAATGATTCCGCTCACCTGCTCACCGAAACGGCCACAATCCTCATCAGATCGCAGAGGGAAGCGGATGGCTCCGTCAGCGGCGGCACCGTCGAGGCGGAGCTCCGGCTGCAGGCCGGAGAGAGTGCCGAGGTGTCGGTGCCGTGGACACCGGAGCGAAACGGCACCTACCGCGTGGCCTTCGCCCTCGCCGGTGGAGAGCAGGTCATCGAGCGGCGGGTCGCCGTTACAGCCCGAGACACCTACTTCGTCTGGTTCGGCGCGCCACAGCGCTTTGCTTGGTGCAATGTGCCGACCACGGTGAAGCCCGAAGATCGCGACTGGTGGCTGCGGCGCGGCGCCATTCCCGCCGCCTGGAAGTGTGGGGTGTGCTGCAAGGACAAGACCGTCGAGGAGTTCGTGGAGATCTGGGGAGCGGCCGACCACATCGCCATCGACGAGGTGGGGGGCCCCGGGGAGGTCACGGACAAGTTCATCGAGGCCTGGAAGCGACTGCGGCGCGACAAGCCCGGCCAGTGGGTGGCCGTCTGGTACATGGGCGCCCATGACTACTGGGCGGACATCAAGGACCTCGTGGACCTGTTTCTGCCCGAGATCTACCTCAACTACAGCGGCAACCATCTGGGCAAGTTCGACGCCTACTTCCGCACCGCCCGCCGAGCCGGGGTGATGGATCAGGTGATCCCGGGCCTGGGCATCAATGTCATCAAGGACGAGGCCGGCAATGTCACCAACTCCCCGACGAAAGAGGACGTCCTGCGCCAGTTTCGCTACCTCAAGCGCACGGCGCCGGAGCTACGGGGAATCGGCTTTTTCACCTCCGATAGCGCGGCCCCCGGAGTGGCGGAGTACGCCGACGCGCTGTGTGAGGACTACTACATCAAGCCCGTGCTCACTGTCGAGGGTCTGCCGGAGGCGATCCATCTGACGAAGGCGCCGGGTGATGAGCGCGGAACGGCCACGGCGGTCATCCGCAATGTGGGCGGCATGGACGCCCACAATGTGAAGCTCCGCTGGCACTGGGACGAGGCGGGCCTTCCGGCGGCGGCGACGGCCCCCAGTATCGGCATGCTACGCGCCGGAGACCGGGCCACGGTGACGCTGGATATCCGGGCGACCCGCTGCTGTCAGCCGCTGGGGCTGTCCATCGAGCCCGACCTGGGCTACACCGTGTTGGACGGCCGTGGGGAGACGACCGTGCTGCACTTGCCGGCCGAGACGGACTACGAGGCGGCCGTCGCCGTACCTCCGCCCCCCGCCCACCCGGCGGCCGTGCCGCTCTTCGCTTCCGTCAACGGCCCGGGCCCGTACGCCCTCCACGGGGCCGACGATACCGCCCTGAGGCCCGTGACGGCCCCCTGCGCCCTCCTTCCGCCGCGGCCGGGGACGGACGAGAAGCTCGTGGCGTTTCCCCTGGTCCGAGACCTCCCGACAGGCGGGATGGCCGTGCTGAGGCAGGAGGACGCCGGTCGCGCTCCATCGGGGATCACCACGGCTCGCGACGGCAGCGTGCTGTCTGTCCGCAACGAGTTCTACGAGGCCCGCCTGGACCTGTCCACCGACGCGATCGTCTCCCTCTCCCCCGTCGGCGGAATGGCGAACGTGCTCGCCTCGCCCTGGGTGTTCAACGCGCCCGGCCGGGAGGGCTTCGGGGAGGCTAAGGTGGAGGAGCTGCCGGGCTGTGTGGTGGTCACCGTGCCCTATGACTCGGCGACGGCCTCGGGGGCCAGCCAGTACGTGTTCTTCAGCTACAGCCCCGCGATCCGCATTGCCCGGGACTGGCGTCCCAGGGGTGAGGCGGTCGTAGGCTATGCCGGCGAGCGCTGCAACTTGCTGCAAAGAGGTGGCGGATACGCGCTGCAGCCGGGAGTGGGCGGACCGGTGAGAAGAGGGGAGCTTCGCGACTCCTCGGACTACCGCGACCTTCTGTTCGGCTACCTCGGCGAGGCCCCCGGGCCGTACACCGCCGACCGTGCCGGCTGGCTGGACATGTCCTACGGAGCCGAGGACTGCGACGGCGGCCTCGGGGTGGCCATCGAGTACCGCTGGGATGATGGCCACAGCCGCGAGTACGACGTGACGCGTCTGTATGACGCCGCGGACTGGCTGGAAGTGCTCCACGTGTGGGGAGAGGAGACGACCATCAGTAGGCCGCAGAAATCGTGCATCTACCTGATCCCACACCGCGCCCTGCCCCTGGCCGCGGAAAGCACCGTCGCCCCGGCGCAGGCGCTGTGGAGCCGACTCCACAGAGGGCAGTTGCTGGCCATCGGGGAACCTGTACTGTGAGGGGCTCGAGCACCGCGCCCTCCGGCCGCGGCGCAGACCTGACAGGCCCCGGCTGCGCCGTTCGCTCAAGGCCGGACCGGCCGCGCGACCCCTGCCGCAACGACCGATACGAATGAGGAGGAGAGCGATGGGCATCGTCCGCCTTTCCCTGACGGCACTGGCGACGCTTCTGGTGGTGCCGGCCGCGGTCTCGCAGGAGTTGCCGGACTGGGCCGCCAAGATCCGCTCCGATCATCCACGGCTGTTCTTCAACGCGGACACCTGGCCGGCCGTCAAGGCCCGCGCCCTGGGTGAGGAGAGCAAGTGGTACGAGGCGCTCAAGGCGAGAGTCGACAAGCTCCATACTGAGATCGGCGACGTCGAGACCCCGGAGCCCCGGGAGCTCGGCCCCCAGGCGGCCTGGGCGGCCTTCGTCTACCTCGTCACCGAGGACGACAAGTACCTCGATCTGGCCCGCAGGGCCCTCGAGACCAGCCTGAGGTTCTACGAGCAGTGCTACGAACAAAGGAAGGCCGTCAACTGGTACTCCACCTCCAGGGTCCACGCCACGCTGGCGTGGGACTGGCTGTACAACGCGCTGCCGGAGGAGGAACGCCGGTCGTACATGGACCGCCTGGTCACGGTGCTGCACAAGGTCTACACCGCCAAGCCGGCCATCTACCGCGAGAGCCTCAGCAGGTACTCCACGGGGTTCTACGGGGTGACGAACTGCAAGTGGTTCGTGGGCTGCACGGCACTGGGCACGGGGATCCAGGAGCAGCTCACCGAGGAGTGGCTGGTCTGGGGGTACGACGAGAACCACAGGATGCTGCAGCACCGCAAGGACGCCTGCGGCGATGACGGGGGCTCGGCCTCACCCACGCTGGGCTATGCCTTTGGGGCCTATCCCTGGGCGGAGCAGAACTTCTTCTACACCTGGCTGAGCGCGACGGGTGAAAACATTGCGCCCCAATGGCCCCACAGCGCATGGCTGGCCAACTACGTCCTGTGGAACTGGATCGCGACTGAGGGATCGCCGCTGGAGTTCGGGTATGGCGATACCCCCCACACGACCAACGTCCTGCACAGCTCGTCCCTGTACACCCACATGGCCAACGTGCGCCACCTCTTCGGCGGCGTGGCCCCCGAGGCCGCGGCGTTGGCCCGCCATGTCCAGGACCTCCCCCCGAACCAGAACTACACGATGGACTGGTTCATCTACCCATTCCTGCTCACCAACCTGGACATCGCCGCCGAGCCGTTCCGGCCCACGGACCTCCCTCATGCCAGGCACTTTGACAACATGGGCCAGATCTTCATGCGCTCCGGTGACGGTGCCGAGGACACCTATGCGCTGTTCACATGCGGGGGCACCCTGGCCCAGCACCGGCATTACGATGCCCTCAACTTCGTGATCTACCACAGGGGGCACCTCGCCCTGGATACGGGCACCCGCTACGAGGAGGTCGAAAACGGTCAGCATCTGGCCAACTACTTCGCTCAGAGCGTGGCGCATAACGTGGTGCTGGTGCACCAGCCCGGCGAGCCGCCGGCCCGCTACTGGGGAGGGACGGTGGAGAGCAACTACGGGGGGCAGCACCGGCAGCTCGGATCGGTGGTCAAGGCCTTCGAGACCACCGGCGAGTACGTCTATGTGGCCGGCGACGGCACCCCCTGCTATCTGCACGGCGGCGTCAAGCGCGAAGGCGAGCCCGACCTGCCCGAGAAGGTCACGGAGGTCACCCGGCAGTACCTGTTCATCCTGCCCAACCACTTTGTGGTCCTGGACCGTGTGACGACCACCGATCCGGCGTACCGCAAGGACTGGCTGCTGCACACCGCGCACGAGCCCCTGATCGACGGTGCGCTGGTGCAGGCCGATCACGTGGCGGGCCGCATGCTGTGCCGCACGCTGCTGCCGGAGGATGCGGCGATCGGCAAGGTCGGCGGACCGGGGAACGAGTTCCGGACAGGCGATGTGAACTGGGACATCAACCGCGGCAACCTCAAGCCGGAGAACCTGGCGATGATGGGCCAGTGGCGGGTCGAGGTCACTCCCGGCTCAGCCAGGGCCGAAGACCTGTTCCTCCATGTGATCCAGGTGGGCGACCAAAGCCTCGAGGAGATGGACCCCGTTGACTTGATCCGGGAGGACGGTCGTGTCGGGGCGCGCATCGTCACAGACGGGCGCACCGTGGAGGCCCTGTTCGATACCTCGGGCCCGTTGGGGGGGCATCTGCGGATCGGCGGCGAGGGTCCGGCCGTAGATAGGGAGCTGACCGGGCAGGTCACACCACAGGTGGGCATTCTGGCCACACCGGAGTAACACACAAAGGGCACTGATGCTCGGTGGGCGGGTAGCGCCTTCTCTCCGCTCACCGAGCGCCGACGGCTCCGCAGGCTCTCACTCCGGCGGCCTCTCGTGCGGGATGAATAACGAGAAGGTACTGCCCTTTCCGACCTCGCTGTCTACCCACACGCGTCCTCCGTGGGCCTCGGCCACCATCCTGCAGAACGTCAGCCCCAGGCCGGTGGAGTGCCGGCGGCGGGCGCCGGCGGTGTCTACCTGCCCGAACTTCTCGAAGATCCTCTCCCGGTACTCCTCGGGTATCCCCGGCCCATTGTCGGCCACCGAGAGCGTCACCCCGCCCTCACCGCACGCCACCCGCAGAACGATAGTCCCCCCGTCCTGGGTGAACTTGATCGCATTGCCCAGGAGGTTGATCAGCACTCTAGAGAGCTTCTCCCCGTCGGCGTCCACCACGGTGCAGCCCTCGCACGTCTCGGTCGTGAGTGAGTGCCGGCGCTCGGCGGCCAGCCCGCGCACCTGGTCCACCGCCCTGTCTGCCAACTCTCGCAGGTCCACGGGTGCGACCTGTAGCTCCATCTGGCCGCTCTCCATCTTGTTGATGTCCAGGAGCGTGTTGACCATCTCCAGGAGCATCGCCGCGGAGCCGTGAGCCAGAGGCACGAACTCCTGCAGGATGGCGGGGTCGTACTCGCTGGACAAGATCAGGTCAAGCCCGCCGATGATACTGGTCAGCGGGGTCCGCAGGTCGTGGACGATCATGTGCGTCAACTCATCGCGGAGCTTCTCGAGCTTCAGCACCTGCTGCAGCCGCAGGGAGTCGTAGGCGGCACCGGCCACGAGCCCCGCGATCACTCTGAACAGGGCGGCCAGATCGCTCACCTGCTCAGAGCTCATGACCAGGGCGCGCCGGGCCACGGCCTCCCCCACCTCGGGTGCCATCCCGGCCTCGAACGCCATGGCGCGAAAGCTCTCGATGTCCGGGGGCTCCACACGGGTACGGGCGAACACCACAAACCCGATGGTCTGCCCCTCGACCACCACCGGCACTGCCGTGTCGCGGAACCCGCCCCGGCAACGGTGGGTCACGAACTCCCGGTGCACATCGACCTCGCGCAGCGACGCTTCCGCCTCGGGCTCGGGGGTGTCCCATTTGGCGCGGCGCAGACACAGCGTGCTGCCGTCCTCCGAGCGCACCAGGGTGCCACAGAACCTCAGCGGGTCCTCGACGGAGACGATCGGGCGATGCTCGGCGTCGGTGAACACCATCGGCACGCCGGTGACGCGCTCGAACAGGCGACGCAGGCTCTCCAGGGTCTCGCGCTCTACCAGCGCGTCGAGCTTCAACGGCGGGTCGGGGGGCATGCTCGCTCCATCGATGGCGGGATGGCACTCAGCCACGTCTGAGACGCCATTTTAACCCGGCATCGTCCGGCGCGTAAAGAGCCTCCGGAGCGGGCTACGGGGGCGCGATGTGGAAGTGTCCGGCTTCCGCCCGGGTGCAAGGAGGAAGACGGGTGGAGCCTCTGACGAGCAGCAGAACGCGGCCTCCGCGGGTAGGGTCCCGGCCAGATGAGCGTCTCAGGGGCCCGCGGCGGCGCTCCTGGGTCACGGCAGCAACGGCCTCCGCGGTTGGGCATCAGGCGGCATCGCGCTCGCGGGCCTGTATGGCTTTGGCCTGGTACGCGGGCAGGCACAGCGGACAGATCCCGTGCGAGACGGGGATCGGGCGCTTGGCCCGACGCCAGATGTCTCGTCCCAGGCGGGTGGATCTGCCCACCAGAATCCGGTGGCAGACGCAACACTGCTTCAATGGGCTCATCCTCAGGGCACTCCTGCTGTGTCGATGGCTGTGTCGATAGCTGCGTCGGTAACTGCTGTCTGTAGCCCGGTGGGAGAGCAACCGAGCCGGGGCCGCCGAGGGCCCCGGCGTCTAGCCGTGAAGCCTCTGTGTCAGATCTCCCACCATCTTCCCATACTTGCGGCACTCGCGCTGTGACCGGTCGTCGGGAGCGCCTACCGCCACCGGACCGTAGTGATCGCCCGTCGGCTCTCCCTTGACCACCATGCCGTGCACCATGAGCGCCTTGACGATGTCCAGGACGGTGGTCTCATTGCCTCCGGCCAGACCACCCGAGGAGGCAAACGCGCCGCCGACCTTGCCGTCCAGTTTGCCATGATGGCAGACGCTTTCGTCGATCAGTTGCTTGATATCTGCAGCCATCGTGCCATAATAGACGGGGGAGCCGATGATCACCGCATCGGCCTGTAAAAGGTCGTCCGGAGTCGTCTCGGACACGGCGCGCACGTCCGCCTTGAGACCGGCAACTTCCGCGGCTCCCGCAGCCACGTGCTCGGCCATGGCCTTCGTGTTTCCGGAGCGGGAGTAGTACACGATCAGCAGATCGGCCATCTGGGTCATTCCCTTCCATCATTGAGCATTCCCGGGGCCGGACCCCGTCCCAGGGCGTCCGGCGGCCCGTCGTGCGTGTACTGCCGCGGGGCAGGAGCCCTCGACTCTCTACCCCGCGGACTGAGGCCTGCACAGCAAGGAACTCCCATGGTGTCGGAGCTCGCGGGTCAACGGGTGGCGGTGGTCGTCAAGTCCGTGTGCGCACGCGCCGGTGTGGCCACGGCGGTGCTCCACTACTGCCGCGCCCTGCGCACACTCGGAGCCGATCCGAAGGTCCTGGTGCTCACCCACGAGGCCGACGCCGCGGACAGTTTCCGTGCCGAGGGTCTCGACATCCGGGTGATGGGGCTGAGCAAGCATAGTCGCAGGCTCGCCACATCCCGTGCCCTCGGCGAAGCTCTGCGCGCTCTAGCGCCGGATTGGGTGCACGCCCATTGCTACGAGCCCTCGGTGCATGCGTCCCGGGCTGTCGCCCGGGGTCTTGCCTCCCGGCTGGCGGTCATCCTGCATGACAGCCGGCGCCGGCCGGCGCGGCGCCTCATCGCCCGGCCATACCGCCGCACACCCGAGCTGATTATCGCTCCCTCGGCCTCGGTGGCGCGGTCCATGGGTGCCTGGTACGGCTACCCGCCGGAGAGAATGGCGGTGCTGCCTCACCCGGTGGAGAGCCGGTTCTTCCGGGCCCAGGGCACATCGGAGTCGGTGCGCGCCGAACTGGGCATTCCCAAGCACGCTCCGGTCGTGCTGTGGACCGCCCGCCTCCAGCGCCACAAGGGGCACGCCGACCTCCTCCGGGCCTTCAAGTCCGTCGTGCCCCAATTCCCCAGCGCCTGCCTGGTGCTCGCCGGTACGGGAAAGCTGGAGACCGGTCTACGCGGGCTGGCGAACCGTCTGAGGCTGGCCGAGCGGGTCCGCTTCGCCGGTATGCGGGACGATGTCCCGGAGTTGCTTGCGCTGGCGGATCTGTTCTGCTGCCCCTCGCACTCCGAGACACTGTGCATCTCCGTGCAGGAGGCCATGGCCGCCGGAACGCCGGTGGTCTCCACCTGCGTCTGGGGGCCGGACGAGCACATCCGCCATGGCGAAAGCGGCCTGCTGGTACCGGTCGGGCGGCCGGAGGCACTTGGCCGCGCGATCGTGGAGCTTCTCGGCGACCGCTCCCGCGCCGAGGCCATGGGAGCGGAGGCCCGGAGCCACGCAATGCGGCACTTCTCCACCGAAAGCTTCACGCGCTCGCTGGGTCTGCTCATGACCACCGGTGCCGCCCGGCCTTGAGGGTTCTTCGTGATCTCTCAGGAGCAGGAAGGTGTCTGGCGCCTGCTCGCCGAATGTACCGCCCACAGATGGCGTGTGCCAAGCGCGCCTACGGAAGGGGTTGTCGCACTACGGGCCTGCTCAGTCGCCTATTCTCGCTGGCACTACTCCTCCTGGTGCTGTGGATGCTGGTCTACGGCATCTACCTGCTCGCCACGGGCGAGACCGATCACGGCGTGTTCCTGATCGTCATCGGCGGCGGCGGGCTGATCGCCGTGGGCGGAGGCGCTCTGCGCGTCGTCGGAGCCAGGCGTGAGGAGGGCTTCTTCGCGGCGATAAAGGCCGCCGTCTGGCCCCCTCCACCCGCCTCGCCTGCGCCCCCCGCACCCGCGCCGCAGGAGCCCGAGCACAAGGGACGCAAGAAGGGGCGAAAGCGTGCGGCCAAGACGCCCAAGTAGACCGCCGGGCAGGCCGGCCTCACTCCGCACTCAGTCGATCGTCACATTCTCGCCCGTGGCGTCCGAGCGGGCGCACCCCCACGCCGCGGCATGCACCCTCCGGATCACCGCCATGTTCGCCGGCACCGGCAGCCCCGCGCCCGCCGCCGCAACGAAGCGGCCCACGGACTCGCGCATCCCACTGAACCCGCAGATCGGCTGAGCGCAGGGCACGGAAGCCAGCTCCCAGTCTCCGCCCGGCACTCGCCTGCGCAGGTCGCCCGACCACAGGTCGGCCTCCACTTCACCCCCGGTGCCCGCTACCAGCACGCCGACGTGCTGGGTCTCGGCGGCGATGAGGCTGAACTCCAACTGCCCCAGACGGCCGTCGGGGTATGTCAGGGCCGCCCAGCCGTGGTCGGTGAGGTCGCCATTCATTGCCCTGCCGCCGACGACGCATGCCGACAGCGGCGCCGCGCCGAAGACGGCGTCCAGCACGTCCAGGTACCAGTAGCCCAGCCACGGGAAGAACCCCTGGCCCTGGACCTCCTCCTTCCACTCTCCGCCCCCGTGGCCCCAGTTGCACCACAGGCGGACCCGGGCCATCAGGGGGGCCCCGATGCTTCCATCCTGGACCATCGCCACCACGCGTCGCAGCACGGGGGTATAGCGCAGCTCGAAGTCCGCCTGCACCGGGCCGTCGCAGGCTTCCAGGGCCGCCAGGGCGGCTTGGGCCTCCTCATCGCCCAGCCCCAGAGGCGGCTCGAAGAACAGGGCCTTGCCCGCCCGTGCCGCCGCGATCAGGACCTCGGAGTGGACACGATTGGGCACGGCGATCATGACGGCCCCGACGGCCGGATCGGCCAGCAGGTCGCGGTAGTCGGCATAGAGCGCCACACGCTCTCCCAGGCGCTCACCGGCCGCGGCACGGCCGGCCTCACTGCGCGCCGCCACGGCAACCACGACCGCGCCTTCGGTGCCCTCCAGAGCCGGTAGATACGCCGACTTGACCCACTCGCCGAAACCGATGATACCCACAGCGACTTTGGTCACGGGCTCTTTCTCCTGTCGGCATTGGCGGTATCGCCGCGCCAAGACTCACTGCACCTCGATCTCAGTCACCCACATGATCTGCGGTCTCCCCGCCGGTCCCCCTTCAGGGCTCTGAACGACCCGGAGCGCCGCAGCCTCGGTGGGCGCCAAGCCTACCGAGGTCATGGAGCCGTCCTGCGCCGTAGTCACCTTCCCATCGGCCACCGGCCACCACTTGCCGTCGCGCAGCACCTGGACGGCGATCTTGCGCGAGGTGTAGTAAGCTCCGTTGTCCCAGGCCCAGTGGACCTTGACCAGCGAGACCTTCCGGCTCGCGGGAAGGTCCAGTTGGACCCAGTGCTCTGCAGGGCCCTCCGCTGAGGCCCAGGCCACGGCGGTCCAGTCCTCCGTCTTCGGGTTGATCTTGCCGTCCACCAGCGGGCCCGGGTTGTAGCCGCTGTAGTTGCTGTCCACCGTGACCTTCGTGCCCGCGGGCACGCCCACGGTGGCTTTCGCCGAGGCGGTGGTGGGTCCGGCGGGCCGGGCGGGCGCGGCGGTGAGTAGGTACGGCTCAGTCAGTCGCTGTGGCGCCGGGGAAGACAGTGGCCGGTCTGCGGCCACAGACGCGGCGACCGAGAGCAGCGCCGCCGCATCGTGCAGGTCGCGGCGGCAACGCTCGACTCCGGGCGTCGTCTCCTGTGCCGTGGCCCATTCCAGATCGGTCAGAGCGCGGCCGGCAACATCCGCCAGCTCTGCCGGACTATCGGCCCTCTGCGCTCCCTGAACCAGGGCACCCAGCCGCACGCCGGTCTGCTCGAACACCTCGCCCTGCACCGGCGGAGCCGCCGCCTCGAAGCCGCCGTCCTTCAGCAGGTTCTCGTCCGGCGCCGAAGCCAGGCACAACTGCACATCGTCGAACCACACCGTTCCCGTGTGACCGCGGAACATGCAGTAAAGCGAGATACTGCCGATCGGCTCGGTCGGATGGATGGTGATCTCCCCGCCCTGCCAGTCGTGAGTGCCGGTGTCGAACTGGATCGCTTGCCCGTAGAGCTTGTTGCCGCTCTTGTAGTAGCAGTCCACATAGATGCTGTAGCCGCTGTCTTTCTGGCCACCGACGTTCTCGGCCTTCGAGAACCCCCGGACGATCAGATCTTCCGGCTCCTCCCCGGGCACGCGCGGGCTTTGCAGCACTCCGGCGGAGCCTGTGGCGTCACTCAGCGTCGCCCGGAAAGACGCGTTCCCCGTGTGGGCGACGGTGGTGTCCACCTCGCCGCCGCTCTGGTAAAGGGCCCAGTCGCCCAGCCCCCGGGGTGTGGCCCGGGCGGCGGCATAGCGCTCGCGGCCTTGCACCATGCGCTGCAGCCGATCCAGGCAGCGCTCCACCTGGGCCCGTCTGGCGCCGATCGCGATCACGGCCACCTCCCCGGGGGGTACCGCCAGCCGCACTCCATCGCCGGGGCCGCCGAGGGTCTCGCCGGTGAGCAGGTCGACGACCACGGCGTCCTCGGAGTGCGCCGGCCGGAGACTGTCGGAGAGGCGAACCGTCACCACATCGCCCTCGGCATCTCCCGAGCGCCGGATGGTGTAGAAGCAGAGCTCGGCGGCGTCACCATATCTGCCCGCGCCGAAGCGCTCGAGGCTCGCCCCCGGCGTGTCGGTCTGCGCCAGTTGCACCGGCTCCCAGCCCGCCCGGCACAGCTCCGCGCACAGCGGCATGTAGCGCCGGAACAGCTCCCGGTGTTCATCGTACCACTCCGGGTGCTCCCAGTAGCTGGAGCCCGGATTAGCCCCGCTGGGGGAGATGTCGAAGAACCCGAACAGGTGCCCGAAAGCCAGACAACTACGCATGTAGGACTCCATCTCCGAGGCCGAGTGCTGCGAAAAGTCTGTCTTCAGGAGCGTGCAGAACGGCTTGTGCCGGGAGTACGCGCGGATGCGCAGGAAGCTGTCGTCCGTATTGCGCCAGCCCCCCTCGGCCCCCAGCACGTCGAGGTACGGGAAGGCGAAGGGGAACGAAGCCACCGAGGAGTCATTGAGCATCGTCAGCTTGCCGAGGGGGTTGATGGTACCGGCGATCTCGGCCGCCCATTCCAGGGAGGCAAAGAAGTTGTACGCCACCGGACGCTTCAGAGCGGGGTCCCAGAGAAGCGGGTGCTGTGCGACCTTGAAGTGATCCCTGGAGTAGTCCATACCCACGGCGATGCCGTCGTAGTAACAGCCGTCCACGCCCGCGGGCGCCTCGTCCCGGGTCACCCGGGACACGAGGCTGTCCACCATGAACCTGCCGTAGGGCAGGTCCGGATCCACGCAGGCCTGGGCAAACAGGTGCCCGTAGGTGCGCTCCGGCAGGATAGTGATCCTCCCATCCGGTCCCTGAATGCCCGTGATGTCCCACAGGTTGTCGATCCCGGTGCGCTGCTTGACGACGGCGTTGACCGCCGCGAGCTGCTCCTCGTAGGGGGGCAGCTCCTGATCCCGGGTATAGCCCGGGATGTTGGCGAACTCGCCGGCGCAGTGGAAGTAGACGAAGCTGGAGACGCCCAGGGCGTCGTCGAAGGCGGGCTCGGAGGCTCCCTCCTGATAGGCGAAGCCAAACTCGTCGACATCCTCGATCTTGCTCAGACGCTGGAACGGCATCCAGCCGCCGTAGGAGGGCACGCGCGAGGTGAAGTCCTCCGGCCACAGGTCGTATAGCTCGGCCAGGGCGCCGCGAAAGCCATGGGCCGGCTCCACCGGGAACAAGACCAGCGAGAACCGCGCACGGCCGGGCTCGGCGGTATCCTGGCTGAGCGCGAAGTCGTAGGCGCTGTACAGCATCCCGCGATCGCCGTCGAAGCCGAGACGGAACAGGCCCGCGGCCCGCGGGGGCTTGGCCAGCCCCAGACCCGATGGCCCCGTCACGGCAGCCACCGGGTACCACGAGTAGCTCCCGAAGTCCGAGAGGTTCGCGCGGTCGTCGAACTCAGGCAGGCCCGGCAGAGCTCGGAGCCGCGTGAGGTTGGCGTACCTCTCGCCGGCGCGCACTGGCCGAGAAGTGTCCGGCGCGTCCCACCACGTCCAGCCCTCGGTGCCCAGGGGCAGGCCGAACTCCAAGGTCAGGCCGCGGTCCGCCCTGCGCAGGTCCTCGACGAGGATATCCAGGGCGATCGTGTGCCGCTCGCCGGCCCTCGCCGTCAGCAGAACCCGCAGCCCAAGCTCCGCACTCCTATAGTCCACCTGCGCGCCCCCCTCGGCCGGGGAGACCTCCCCGCTCAACTGCAGCGGACCTTGCCCCTCGCCGATGTCGTAGGCGGCAAGCCCTCCGTGGGCTTCCCCCCAGAGCAGCTCGGCGCCGTCGCACCGCACAGACCGGATGTGGCCCAGATCATCGAGCTCCAGCGACAGGCGGTCATCGCCGATACGCACCGGCGCCGCGCAGGCGACCACCGGTGCCAGCATTAGAAGGAGCCATCGCGTCATGGGGGCACTTCCTCTCGCGGGATGCACACAACAGGAGGAAGGTTCGCCGGCGGGGCAGCGGAGGCCTGCGGGGAACGGCCGTGGCGCGTGGCTCGTGGCGCGGAACGGCGACGGCGAACGGCCGCCTCACCCCGACCTGCGGGAAACGGCCGTGGTGCGTGGCTCGTGGCGCGGAACGGCGACGGCGAACGGCCGCCTCACCCCGACCTGCGGGAAACGGCCGTGGTGCGTGTTTGTGGCGCCGCACAGCCTGTCATCTCGCCCATGCGATGCCCTGCGACCGGGCGGCGGAGACGTGCTCGCGCACCGCGTGCAGGGTTTCATCACGCATCGCTCCGGGCCCCGGCCGGCTCAGCTCGGCCCGATGCCAGTCAACCACCTGACGCAGGGCGGCTTGGAGGTCGTAGGCGGGGCGCCAGTGGAGCAGATCGCGCGCGCGGGAGCAATCCAGACTCTGGTGCTCGAAGGGCTCCGGGCGCGCGGGGCCCGGCCGCCACTGCACGTCTGTGCCCCACATCCGGCACATGAGGGTGGCCAGCTCGCCGTTCGGCACGCCGCCCTGCTCCGGGGGACCGAAGTTGAAGGCGCTACCGTCGATGCCCTCGCAGTCGCACCGGGCCAGCAGCGACAAATAGCCGCTGACGACGTCGCCGACGAAGGTGTAGGGCCGGGAGAACAGGGGGTTGAGAATCACCGGCGGCTCGCCGCGCCCCAGCGACCGGGCCACGTCCACGAAGATGCGCCCATCGTGGTGGTCGCCGGGGGCCAGGACGTTCCCCGCGCGGCCCACGGCCAGGTGTTTGCCCACGGGCCCGAGGTAACCGGACCAGTAGTCACGTGCCAGGACATCGGCGCAGGCCTTAGATACCGCGTACGGCCCGGTGGCGAACAGCGGATCCTCCTCGGCCCAGGCGGCCCCATGCTTGTCGCGGTAGACCTTGTCCGTGGTCACCACGAGCACTCGATCCACGTCCGAGCGGCATACGGCCTCCAGCACCGATGCGGTGCCCAGGACATTGGTCGAGTAGGTCCTGAACGGCTCCTCGGCGCACTCCCCGACGATGGCCATGGCCGCCAGGTGCGCCACGGCGTCCGGCCTGAGGTCTGCAAGCAGCCTGCCCAGGTCCTCGGTGTCGCGGATATCCAGAGGGTGGAGCCGGACGCGCTCCTCCTCGCCCAGCCCCGAGGCCCAGTAGCAGGTGCCCGCGAGGCGGTCCGCGTTGTCAACACCGATGACCTCGGACACCCCGGCCTCAAGCAGATACCAGCCCAGCCAGACGCCTTTGGCGCCACACAGGCCGGTGACCAGGACGCGCTTGCCCGCGAAGTAATCGCCGAACATGGAAAGCCTCCGGGAGGGAGCGGGGGGTATCGCCGTGCGCAGGTCCTGATGCTACCCCATGGGGCATGGCCCGCCGCCCCCGATGAGGTTGACGTTGACGTTGGCTCGCCGACTCCCGAAGGGCCTACCCGCCCTTGGCGAACTCGACGAACTTGCGCGCGCAGGCGTCGAGGTTCTCCATGCTGCCCCCACCGCGGAGCGGGGAGCACATCTCGTAGGCTAAGTAGCCGTCGAAGCCACCGGCCACCAGGGCGCCGATGAACCCGAGGTAGTCGACGATGCCCTCCCCCATCGGCACCGCCTGCACGAATGGCGGCTGTGCGACGTAGTTCACCAGCTCCGGCCGGTAGCTGTAGCGCGGCAGCTTCACGTAGTCGGCCGCCGTGGTGTGCACGGTGAGATCGGCGAGCCTGGCCGCGGCGGCAACCACATCCTCGCCATGGAGGGTCGGCGCCCAGGCGTCAAAACAGGCCCGGCAGTTATCGCGGTCCACAGCGAGGATCAACTGCCGCATGGCGTCTGCCCCCGCGGCGATGTCGTGGTGGTTCTGCACCCCGATGGTGACCCCGAACTCGGCCGCGCGGTCGCTGCATTCCCCGATCGCGGCCACGCAGGCGTCCCAATTCTGGCTATAGGAAAGCTTCGGGGTCTCGTACGCGGTGAAGATGCGGATGAGGGGGCAGTCCAGGTCACGGGCGAGCTTCGCCAGTTCCGTCACGTAGGCGATCTGCATCTCGCGGATCGGCACATCGAGGTGCTCGGACCCGGCGGAGAAGTCCGTATAGCCGGCGATGCAGGCGCAGGCGACCCCCGCCTGCTGAAGATGGCCCTTGATCTGCTCCCGCCGCTCCGGGTTCAGGTCGAGGATGGAGCCGTGGGGGCGCCTGGCCATGAGCATGATACCATCGAAGCCCAGCTCGGCGGCCTTGTGGATGGTCTCGTCCAGGGACAGGCGCGCCTGGCCCCACGTCCCGGCGTAGGACACGGTATGCAGGCAGGTCTTCATGGCGAGTGCCTCCGTGGGCGGCGTGTGGGGAGGCCGGGAGCGCCTCAGCCTCCGGCCCCCTCGGCCTCCAGGGCCAAGACGGCCTCTTCCCACTCTTGATAGGCCTGCGTCAGTTCCGCGGTCAGCTTCTCATGCTCGGCGCCCAGGGCCTCCGCGCGCTGGGGCATGCTGTAGGTCTGCGGGTCGCCCAGGATCGCCGTGACCTTGGCGAGCTGCCCCTCGATGTAGTGCACTCGCGCCTCAAGTTCCTCGACGCTGGGTCCCTTGCGGCGCCCCGAGCCCGCATCTCCGGAGGCCTTCTTCGCCCGCCTCGCCCGGCGCTCCTCCTCCTGCCGCCGCCGCTTCTCGACCTGTGCCTTCTGTTCCTCCAGCCGCCGCACTTCCTCCTCTTTCGCCTGCTTCTGCGCCGCGTACGCTCCGTAGTTGCCGGTGTGCACGGTGGCCGTGCCTCCGGCGAATACCATCACCCGCCGCACCACGGCGTCCAGGAAATGCCGGTCGTGGGAGACGACGATGATCGTGCCCTGGTAGTCTTTCAGCGCGGCTTCCAGGGAGTTGCGGGAATCGATGTCCAGATGGTTGGTGGGCTCGTCGAGCACCAGTACCGTGGGCCGGCTCATGATCAGCTTGGCCAGGGAGAGACGACTCTGCTCGCCCCCGGAGAGGTCGCCGACACGCTTGAACACGTCGTCCTCGACGAACAGGAATCTGGCCAGGAGGCTGCGGACCTCGCCGGGATCGGCGTCCGGCGCAACCTGGGCGAACTCGTGGTACACGTCGTTCTCGGGATTGAGGTCGAACTGGGCCTGCCGGTGATAGCCCACATGCACGCTGCGTCCCAGGCGCGCCTGGCCCTCCGTGGGACGCTCCTGACCCAGGATGACCCGGAGCAAGGTGGTCTTCCCACAGCCGTTGGGGCCGACGATACCCACGCGCTCGCCACGGCGGACGAAGAGACTGATGCCGGAAAACAGCCTCTTGTGGTCATACCGCATGCCCACATCCGTCAGTTCCAGCACCTCATCCCCACCCCGGGCCTTGGGCTGGAAGCGCAGGTTGATCTTGCGCCGCTGGGAGGGTGGCGGATCTAGGTAATCCAGCTTCTCCAGGAGTTTGAGCCGGCTCTTGGCGGCCCGCACCTTCTTCTCCTGCTGCGTCCCCAGCGCCCAGCGGATGAAGCTCAACTGGCGCTTCAGCTCATCCTGCTGCCGCTCGTACTGCCGCTCGTAGGTCAGCAGGCGCTGCTCCTTTTGCTGCACATAGGCCGAGTAGCCGCCGGTGTACTCATTGAGCACCCGGCACTCGAGCTCCAGAATGCGGCCGGCAACGCCGTCCAGGAAGCGGCGGTCGTGGGAGATGGCCACCACGGCACCGGGATAGTCGCGCAAGTAGGCCTCGAGCCATTCGATGCCGCTGATGTCCAGGTGGTTCGTGGGCTCGTCGAGCAGCAGCAGGTCCGGCTGGCGGAGCAGAATCTGGGCCAGGGCGGCCCGGCGCTGCTCTCCGCCGCTGAAGCTAAGCAGGTCACGGTGAAAGTCGGCATTGGGAATCCCCAGCCCGCTGAGCACCCTCGCCGCTCGACGCTCGAACTCGTGGCCCCCCTCGGCCTCGAAGCGCATCTGGAGCTGCGAATGCTCCTCCAGGACAGCGTCGCGCCGGGCCGGATCCTCGGTCTCGGCCAGTTCGTGGCTCAGCCGGGTGAGACGCTGCTCCATATCCAGCATCTGCGGGAAGACGGACATCGCCACCTCCCAGGGCGTGGTGGACTGTCCGAAATCCACATCCTGCGACAGGTACCCGACGCTCATCCCCTGAGCCTTGTGGATCACCGAATCCTCCTCATACGACTCCTGACCCATGAGGATGCGGCAGAGGGTGGTCTTGCCCGTGCCGTTGGCACCGATAAGTCCGAGGCGCTCGCGATGGTCGATAGCGAAGCTGATGTGGTCGAGGATCAGCTCCGTACCATAGTACTTGGTGAGATTGGAGACGGTGATGAGGGGCATGATGTCTGGTGAATCACAAGCGCGCGCTCTGGGCGGGCGCGCAGGGAGGCTGAGCGGTTCGCGTCTGCATAGTGTAGACCGAAGCAGGCTTGTAGGCAAGGAAGCGGCAGGGACCTGTCGGTGGGCCCCACCGGCGTCCCCGCGGCCCGACCGCCTGCTGGAGGTTCGGCCGGGGAGCGGGTTCTGTCGTGGGGATGCCATCCGGGGGCGCCGGCGGCGCAGGCCGGGGCTTGCGCCGCCTGTGCGAAGGATCTTGCCACATCCCGGGAGATTCCTCGAGCCGCTCCCTCCGGGAGCAGAGGCTCTCGGAATGGCACTCCCATGGGAATGTGGACTTTCGGGCCGCGCTTCTACGCCTCCACCGCCGTCTTGCTGAGGCGCTTGGCGATCTGCTCGCGGATCTGGGCCAGGTGCTCCGCGGGCGGCAACGGCCCGCCGACCGCTTCGACGAACTCCTTCTGGTGATCCTCGGACTGCAGCCAGTCGACGTCGGTGTTGAGCACGGCCGCTGCGTAGGCCCTGCGGCAGGAGGCGTCCAGGTCTTCCGGGGTGGGCAGCTCGTGGCCCAGAGGCGTCTTGAGCGACTTCACCGGGATACCGTCCTCGTCCGGTAGCCCCCCTCCGCGCATGGCGGCCTGCACGATGCCCTTGAGGTTCGCCACGGACAGGTCGGCGAAGGAAGGTTGCAGCCGGGTTGCGAGGTCCTCGCCGGTGACTTCCCCCTTTGCCTTCTGCATCAGCGGTGGCATGGCCGCGAGGACCGCCTGCCGCTGCTCCGGCAGCGGGGGCAGGGACTTCCGGGTCAGAAGCTTGCTCAGGCCGCCCTCCGGGACCGAACCGCCGGGCGTCGGGCGGAATGCGGCCATCGCCGCCAGCTCGTCGTCTGTGAGCGTGGGCAACAAGGCCGCGGCTTCCTGCGCACAAAGCCCCAGAGCCCGCAGGACCGCGGCATCCACTGCTTCGAGATCGGCAACCGCCAGCCCCCACGGGCGCCGGTTGCGCGGACCCACCTCAGGCGGCATATCCAGCACCGCCAGGATGCTGCGGTCGGGCGCGATTTGCAGTTGCATGCGCAGTTTCCCGATGCGCTTCAACTGCCCCCTGACGCCACCGCTCTTGCACTCGATCCATATGGGCTCCTGCTCCACAATGAAGAGCAGGTCCAGTTCGCGGTTCTGCCCGTCCGGCAAGCGGATGCAGATGTTGGTGAGGGAGTCGAACTGGAGCTTCTGCGCGGTCAGCACGCGCTCAACCTTGGCGCGGACGTACAGCTCGAACCAGCGGCCTGAGAAGAAGGACTGCGCCACGCCGCCGGCCTGAGTGCGTGCCGAAAGAGTGCGGCCCTTGCGGGCATAGTGCACATCCGACAGCAGGCCACGCTTCCCCAGCTTGCCGGCCCACTGAACGCACCTGGACACGGCGGAGCCGTCCTTGTCCTTGAGCGAGACGCTGAACTCCGAGCCATCGGCCTGGGCCGCACGGATGGCGTCGTGCACCGGGCGCAACTCATCGAAGTGGTCGCCCATCTCCAGGGCCAGAGGGATCAGCATCTTGTCCTGGCCGTTCCCCACACCATGGCGGACCACGCGGAAGCCCCGGTTCTCCAGCCAGGCCGCCACCGGCGAATCCGAGGCCTTGCTCGGGATTTCCTGTGGCGGGGCCTCCTTCGTCTGGCCTGCGGCCTTGCCGGCCGGTTTGGAGACCGCAGGCTCCGAGGGCTTGCTTGCGGTCTGCTCGGGCGCCGGAGCCGGCTTCGGGCGCGGGGCAACAGGGGCAGCCGGAGCCGGCTTCGGACGCGGGGCCACAGGGGCGGCCGGAACCGACTGCGGAGCTTCGGCAGCGGGACCGGGAGCCTGAGCGGCGGGTCCGGGCACCAGGCCCTTGTCATCGATAACCTGTCGCAGTCCGCGGACCTCTAGAACGAGGTCGGCGCACGTCTTGGTCAGTCCTTCGAGAACGGCAATGAGCACCGATAGATCCTTGTCAGCCATGCACTCCTCCTGCACCGGTGGGCGGCGTGACAGGAAGAGTGCCTCGCCGTCTCCTCAGCCGATGCGACAGCCAGGCAGTCGCCCCACGCCGGGGCGCGATCGCCCAAAAGGCGACCGGGGCCTGTCGCGGGCCGCACCTGCCCTGCCTCTTGCGGCTCATTGGATACGGAAAGCAGTATTATCATGGACCGGAGCCCCTTCGGTCAAGGCTTTCGCGCCCGGTTCTCCCGGCCACGAGCGCGGCAGTCCCGGCCCGGGCCCCGTCTGCCCTCCGACCATCCGCCGGCCGCCGCGGCCGTCCCGGCCGTCACAACCATGGCTCTCCCTCCCTTGCCGCCCTCCCGCCCTTCCTGTAAGATGAGAGCCCCGCTCCGGCAGGAGTGGGCATTTCCGTTGTGTGGAGGGTTTCACCGTGAGAGGCACCCTGACCGCGAAGATCCTCGCCGAGCACCTGGTCTCAGGCGAACTGAACCCCGGCTCCCAGATCGCTATCCGCATCGATCAGACGCTGACGCAGGATGCCACCGGTACCATGGCCTACCTGCAGCTCGAGGCCATGGGCGTGCCCCGGGTCAGGACCGAGCTCTCGGTGAGCTACGTCGACCACAACACGCTGCAGACCGGCTTCGAGAACGCCGACGACCACCTCTACCTGCGCACCGTGGCCGCCAAACACGGCGTGGTGTTCTCGCGACCCGGCAACGGCATCTGCCATCAGGTGCACCTGGAGCGCTTCGGCGCCCCCGGCAAGACGCTCCTGGGCAGCGACAGCCACACGCCCACCGGTGGCGGCCTGGGGATGCTGGCCATCGGCGCCGGCGGCCTTGATGTGGCCTGCGCCATGGCCGGCGAGCCCTTCACCCTCGCCTGTCCGCGGGTCGTCAACGTGCGCCTGAGCGGCGGGCTGCAGCCCTGGGTGGCGGCCAAGGATGTGATCCTCGAGGTCCTCCGGCAGCTCTCGGTCAAGGGCGGAGTTGGGCGCGTCATGGAGTACAGCGGCCCCGGTGTGGCGACACTCACCGTTCCCGAGCGCGCGGTTATCACCAACATGGGCGCCGAGCTGGGGGCGACCAGCTCCGTCTTCCCCAGCGACGAGACCACCCGAGCCTTCCTGCGGGCTCAAGGACGGGAGACGGCCTGGCGAGAGATTCGCGCCGACGAGGGCGCCCAGTACGACCAGGTCGTGGAGATCGACCTCTCCACCCTGGAGCCGATGATCGCCTGCCCACACAGCCCGGATAAGGTCGTGAAGGTGTCGCAGATCGCGGGCAAGCCCGTAGATCAGGTCTGTATCGGGAGCTGCACCAACTCGTCCCTGCGTGACATGCTCATTGTGGCGGCCGCGCTGCGGGGCAAGATGATCCCTCCCGAGGTGAGCCTGGCGGTCTCTCCCGGCTCGCGGCAGGTGCTGGCGATGCTCGCCCGAGACGGCGGCCTCGCCGACGTCATCGGCGCCGGAGCCAGGGTGCTGGAAAGCGCCTGCGGGCCCTGCATCGGGATGGGCTTCTCCCCCATGACCGGCGGCGTGTCGGTACGCAGCTTCAACCGCAACTTCGAGGGCCGCAGCGGCACGCCCAGTGCGCAGGTCTATCTTGCCAGCGCGGAGACCTGTGTCGCAGCCGCGCTGACCGGGAAGCTCACCGACCCCCGCGAGCTGGGGCCGGCACCGGCCCTCCAGATGCCCGACAGCTTCGAGGTGGACGACAGCATGGTGGTCACCCCGCCCGAGGACCCGTCGACGGTGGAGGTGATCCGCGGCCCCAATATCCAGTTCGTCGAGCCCCGCGGCGCCCTCCTGGATACGGTACGCTGCAAGATACTCCTCAAGCTGGGCGACAACATCACCACCGATGACATCGCCCCGGCGGGAGCCAGGGTCCTCCCCTTCCGGAGCAACATCCCCAAGATATCCGAGTTCGCCTTCAGCCACATCGACGCGGACTTCCACCTCCGCGCCAAGGAGGCCGGAGCCGGCGCGATCCTGGGCGGCGAGAACTACGGCCAGGGGTCCAGCCGCGAGCATGCCGCACTGTCGCCCATGTTCCTCGGCATCCAGGCGGTCTTGGCCCGATCCTTCGCGCGCATCCACAAGGCCAATCTCGTGAACTTCGGCATCCTGCCGCTGGTCATCTCCGCAGCCGACTACGACGCCCTGGCCGATGGCGATGACCTCGAGCTCACGGCCATCCTCTCGGCGCTGGGCGGCGATGGAGTCATCCGCGCCCAGAACCTGACCCAGGAGTATGAGTTCGCGCTGAAAGCGGAGCTGACGGAGCAGGAGGCCGAAGTGCTGAAGGCCGGGGGCATGCTGAACTACATCCGCTCGAAGGCGTAGGGGCCGCTGGAAGTGAGCCGACACAGCAAGCGCCGCGCCCGGGAGGGCGCGGCGCTCATTGCATCCGGCGGTGGGTGCCGAGCCGTACGGCCCGAAGGGCCGCCGGCGTGCGCCTTGCAGCGCACGTGACTAGTGGGTTCAAGTCCCACCGAAAGGAGCTGTGCGAACGCCGTACCATTCGTAGCCAAAGGCGGTTGACAGGCCGCGAGGC
>Ga0334882_1000426_pt1 | contig 66409 bp, 52 predicted proteins | sample GraSluR1_MG_5_FD_207226 | JGI IMG/M metagenome (GOLD analysis project Ga0334882, IMG submission 207226) | Sludge microbial communities from methane-producing bioreactor in Wageningen University, Netherlands - Granular Sludge_15_04-R1 | ecosystem: Engineered > Bioreactor > Anaerobic >... | reverse complement strand
GCCCAAAACCGGCACCGCAACGTCCAAAACGCCAGAATTCCCCTTCGCAAGGACTTGCTTCAGGCAGACTCAACGCGCCTCAGGCGCATTCACCCTGCCAAAGGCGCATTTACTTTGTCCATTGACCCGTCAAATCGAACGTCCGGCCTGGCCGGTCTGCTCCGTCAAGGGCAGGCTGGGATCGGCCTCCAGGGCGGGCGGGTTGGTCAACCCGGCCCGGACCCGCAGGCCGGCGGCCGTGGCCACCATGGCGGCGTTGTCCGTGCAATAGGCCGGCGGCGCCAGCAGAAGCCGAACCCCGCGGCGGTGGGCCAGGTCATCCAGTTTCGCCCGCAGCCGCGCATTGCAAGCCACGCCGCCCACGCAGGCCAGGGTCCGCGCCCCGGTGATCTGCAGCCCGCGCCCGGCCCGCATGACCAGCGAATCCATGACCGCCGCCTGATACGAGGCCGCCAGGTCCGCCAACTGTTCCGCCTTCTCGACGGGATGCTTTTTCAGGTGATAGAGCAGCGAGGTTTTGAGGCCGCTGAAGCTGAAGCACAGTTCGATGGCCAGTCCGTTCTCGGTCGTGCGGTTTTTGGCATGCTGGAGCCCGCGGGGGAAATCCACAAAGGTCGGGTCGCCGCCGCTGGCCGCGCGTTCCATGGCGGGCCCCCCGGGATAGCCCAGCCCGAGCAGATGAGCCCCCTTGTCGAGGCATTCGCCGGCGGCATCATCGAGCGTCTGCCCCAGCAAGCGGTACCCCCCCACCGAATCCATCTCGATCAGGGCGGTATGCCCGCCGGACACCAACAGGACCAGCGCCGGACAAAGATCCGCCGGTTCCGGGGCGGCCGGATCGAGAAACAGGCCGGCCACATGGGCTTCCAGGTGGTTCACGCCCCACACCGGCTTGCCGAGGGATTGTCCCAGCGCCCGGGCGCCGGAAAGCCCGATCAACAGGGAACTCACCAGACCCGGGCCATGCGTGACGGCAATGGCGTCGACGCCCCCCCACCCTGCCCCCGACTGTTCCACGGCCGTGGAAACCACCTCGGGAAAGGCGCGGACGTGCTCGCGGGAGGCGATCTCCGGCACGACCCCGCCATGCGGCCGGTGGCGGTCGATCTGGCTGTCCACCACGGAAGACAGCACCTCGCGGCCATCGCGCAGCACAGCCGCAGCCGTTTCGTCGCAGGAGGATTCGATGCCCAGGATTATCATGCGGGGCCTGCCTGAAATCCTGGGCCCGGAAAGTCGGGAAACCGATCGGCCACGCCGCGAACCGTCATCGATTCTGGAACACGAGGATGCCGCGCAGCAGGTCGAGCGCCCGGTCGAGCTGCGGATCCGAGACCGTATCCAGATCCAGCAGGTCGACCTCGGCTTCCGGAGTCGCAGGGGCGCCCGGAAGAAGGACTCCCTCCTCATCGACCCATCCGTCGTCATCCAGCAGCGAGGACTCATCGCCGTTGACTTCCTCGGCGCGGTTGCGCGACAGGATGATGTGCCGCCAGTTTTCGGCGGACATGGGCACGACGATATCCGGCTCGATGCCGTTGTCGTGGATGACGCGCTCGCTGGGCGTGTAGTACTTGGCGGTGGTCAGGCGAATCGCAGTGCGGCCGCCGGGATCCTGCGGCAGCACGCTCTGGACGGAGCCCTTGCCAAAGCTGCGCTCGCCGACCAGCACGGCGCGGCGGTTGTCCTGCAAGGCGCCGGCCACGATTTCCGAGGCGCTGGCGCTGTAGCCATTGATGAGAACGGTCATGGGCACGTCGGGAAAGGTCCGGCGGGAACGGGCCCGGTAGGAGCGCTCCATGCGGTTGTCCCGCCCGCGCGTAAAGACGATCAGGTCGCCGCGCCGCAGGAAGATCTGGGCCACATCCACGGCGGCGGTGAGCAATCCGCCCGGATTGCTGCGCAGGTCCAGGACAAACGCCCGGATGCCCTGCTGCTCCAGTTTGTCCAGTTCGGCGAGAAGATCGCGCGCCGTGCTTTCCCCAAACTGCAGCAGCCGCACATAGCCGATCCCCCCGTCAAAGACCTGGGTATCTTTGATGCTGGGCACATTGATCACCGCCCGTTCCAGTTCGAATTCGCGCATGAGTTGGGTGCGCGGCCGGAAAATCTTGACCTTGACCGTGGTGCCGGGCGTGCCGCGCAGTTTCTTGACCGCCTCTTCCAGGGAAAGCCCGTCGGTGGGCTCCTCGTCCACCTCCATGATCTTGTCGCCGGAAAGGAGCCCGGCGCGGAACGCCGGCGTTCCCTCCATGGGAGCGATCACGGTCAGCACGTTGTCCTTGATGCCAATCGTGATGCCCAGGCCGCCGAATTGACCGGAGGTGTCCTCCTTCATGGCCTTGAACGCCTCTTCATCCAGAAACTGGCTGTGGGGATCCAGCGATTGCAGCATCCCCTTCAAGGCGCCCTGGATCAATTCTTCGTACGTGCTTTTTTCGCCATCGACATAGCTGGCCCGGACCTGTTCGACCACCTTCGAGAAGAGGGTGTACATTTCGTAGGGGGATTCCTTGACCGCCTCGGCCGCGGCGGCCTCCCGCAAATAGAGCCGGGCGCCCACCGCCAGGTTGACGGCCAGGACAGCCGTCACCAGGATCCATCGATAGCCTGTGGAAAGGGATTTCATCTCATTCGCTCCGGCGGAAAGACCGGAAATTGGGTGAACCATAGCCCAGAACCGGCCCGAACGCAACGGCACCCCGCCTAGACATGGCCTTCCATGTCCGGCCGGTAGCGGAAATAGACCGCCCCCAGCGGCGGCACGTCCACCAGCAGGGACTGATCCCGGCCCTGCCAGTTCTGCGGTTCGGCCCGCAGGAACCGGGTATTCCCCAGGCCGCTGCCGCCATAGATGGCCGCATCGGTATTGAGGACTTCCTCATACACCCCCAGGCGCGGCACGCCCATCCGGTAGCCCTGGCGGGGCACCGGCGTGAAGTTGAAACCGCAGACCATCAGGTCGCTGGGATCCTTCCCCTTGCGCAGGGTGAAGAGCATGCTGTTTTCCCAGTCATTCAGGTCGATCCACTCGAAGCCTTCCCAGGAGAAGTCGATCTGGTGCAGGCATGCGAAGCCCTTGAGCATCTCGTTGAGATCGCGGGCCAGCCGCTGCAGCCCCGCATGCGAATCGTACTGTAGCAGGTGCCAATCGAGGCTTTCGTGGTGCTGCCACTCGCGCCATTGCCCGAACTCCATGCCCATGAAGGTCAGCTTCTTGCCCGGATGGGCGTACATGTAGGCATACAGCAGTCGCAGATTGGCAAACTGCTGCCACATGTCCCCGGGCATCTTCGAAAGCATCGAGCCCTTCCCGTGCACCACCTCGTCGTGGGAAAACGGCAGAATGAAGTTTTCGGAAAATGCGTAGATCATCGAGAACGTCATCTCGTGGTGGTGATACTTCCGGAACACCGGATCCTTGCTCATGAACGACAGCGTGTCGTTCATCCACCCCATGTTCCACTTGAGATCGAAGCCCAGCCCGCCGAGATAGACCGGGCGCGAGACCATCGGCCAGGCCGTCGACTCTTCCGCAAACGTCAGGAATCCCGGGTATTCCACGTGAACAAGCTCGTTGAACTTCTTGAGGAAATCGACGGCTTCGAGGTTTTCGCGCCCGCCGAACTTGTTCGGGACCCACTCGCCCTCGTTGCGGGAATAGTCCAGATAGAGCATCGAGGCCACGGCATCCACCCGCAGGCCATCGATGTGGTAGACATCCGCCAGGAAGATGGCGTTGGACAGCAGGAACGCGCGCACTTCGTTGCGGCCGTAATTGAAGATGAACGTCCCCCAGTCCTTGTGCTCACCGAGACGCGGGTCTTCATGCTCGTACAGATGCGTGCCGTCGAAATAGGCCAACCCATGGCCATCCTTGGGAAAGTGCGCCGGCACCCAGTCCACGATCACGCCGATGCCGGCCTGGTGGCACTGGTCGATGAAGTACTTGAAGTCGTCCGGCGTGCCGAAACGTGAGGTCGGCGAGTAGTAGCCGATGGTCTGGTAGCCCCAGGAACCGTCGAAGGGATGCTCGCTGATCGGCATGGTTTCGATGTGCGTAAAGCCCATCTTCTTGACGTAGGGAATGAGGGTGTCCGCCAGCTCCCGGTAGGTCAGCATGCGGTTGTCCTCGTCGGGATTGCGACGCCAGGAACTCAGGTGGACCTCGTAGACGCTGATGGGCTCGTCCAACCAGTGCTTCTGCTTGCGGGCGTCCATCCACTCCGCATCGTTCCATTCATAGGCGTCCACGTTCCAGACCATCGAGGCCGAGCGGGGGCGCAGCTCCGACGCGAAGGCGTAGGGATCCGCCTTCTGCACCAGGAACGCGTTGTGCCCCTTGACCTCGAACTTGTACAGGTCGCCGGCCTTGAGGTGCGGAATGAACAATTCCCACAGCCCCGAACCGCCGCGCTGCTGCATCGGGTGGATGCGCCCATCCCAGTTGTTGAACCAGCCCACCACGCTCACCCGGATCGCATTCGGCGCCCAGACCGCGAAATGCACCCCATCCACCCCGTCGATGGTCGCCGGATGCGCACCCATCTTGGTATAGGCGCGGTAGTTGGTCCCCTCGCCCAGCAGGTACATGTCCAGATCCGTCAACTGCAACGGAAAGCGGTACGGATCCTCCAGTTCCGCCGTGGTCTTGTCGAACCACGTCAATCGCAAGCGATAGGCAAACGGCTTCTCGTCCGGGAAAAACAGTTCGTAGAGGCCATCCGCATGGATGCGCGGCATCTGGAAGCCGCGGCCATCCGACCCCCGCACCAGTTCCACCTGGGTCGCGTACGGACGGAAGACCCGCACCACCACGCCGGGCTTCTTCTTGCCGGTTTCGTGCATGCCCAGCAGCTTGAAAGGCGCGCCGTGCATGCCGTAGATGATGGCGTTGATTTCAGGCTCGGACAGAATCGGCTTCATGCATGAACTCCTCTTCGCTCCCGGCGCGTACGACGCCGCGTTGACGATGGCACATCCTCGCATACGCCCGGCGCCGGCGTAAAGGCGGAAGTGGCGCCTAGGGGTACGAACCGGGATGGTCCAGCCCGGTCTGCTCGGGCAACCCGCAAATCAGGTTCAGGTTTTGGAGGGCGTTGCCCGCCTGTCCCTTCATCAGGTTGTCGATGTGCGAGACCACCCGCAGGCGGCGGGTGCGCTCGTCCACATCCACGATCAGGTTGGCGTAGTTCGTCCCGCGCACATGGACCGTGCCGATGGCGGCGGTGGCGTCAAACAGGCGCACGAACGGGTTGGCCTGGTGGAATCCCGCATAGGCACCGCGGACCTCGGAAAGGCCAACCCCGTCGCGCAGGGTGCCGTACAGGGTGCTGAGGATCCCGCGGCAGACGGGAACGACCTGGGCCGTGAAGGTCACCCGCACGGGCGATCCCGCCAACTGGCCCAGCATGCGCTCGATTTCCATGACGTGCTGGTGTCCGCCGAGCCGGTAGGCGCCCATGCTGTCGTAGCGGGCGGGATAGTGATGCGCCGCGGATGGCTTTTTGCCCGCGCCGGACACCCCCGTCTTGCAGTCGCAAATCAAACTGGCCGGATCCACCAGGTCGCCGGCAACCGCCGGAGCCAGCCCCAGCAGGCAGCTCATGGCGAAACAGCCGGGATTGCCGACCAGTCGGCGGTTCTCGCCGTAGGCCGCGCGGTTCAGCTCCGGGAGGCCATACACGGTCTTCGGCAGCAGCTCGGGCGCCTTGTGGACGGGATCCAATCCAATGCGCTGGGCGTATTCGGCATAGTCCGCCTCGTTGTCAAAACGGAAATCGCCGCTGTAATCGATCACGCGCGCGCCCTTGGCCAGTTCGTCCGCGGCATGGGTCATGCCCACGCCATCGGGCGTGGAGAACAGCACCACATCGGCCGGCTCCTGGGCCGCCGGATCGTCCGGCTTCAGAATCGGCAGGTCGCAGAACCCCTTCAGGTGAGGATACAAATCGCTGATGGCCCGGCCGGCATCCGCCACATCCACCAGCGCCTGGATGCGCGCTTCGGGATGCCGCCGCAGCAACTCCACGATACCCACGCCGCCATATCCGCCGCATCCAACAACCTTGACCTTGATCATGTGGTTCTCCTGTTTACGTTACGAAAGACAACCGTTGCCCCGGCGCTAAAACGGAATCCAGCTTTGACCGGGCTTCATGTCGGCCACCGCGCCGGCCAGCAAATCGATGATCCGGTCCAGATCGTCCAGGCTGACGATTTCGCTGGGAGTGTGCATGTAGCGAAGGGGAATGCTGACCAGGGCCGTCGCCACCCCCGCGCGCGAAAGCTGAATGGGATCGGCATCCGTCGGCGTCGCGCGGCCATCGGCCACGATCTGCACCGGGATCTGGAGCCGCCGCGCGGTTTTGACCAGGTGCTCATACAGGACGGGATTGATGTTCGCGCCGCGGCACACCACCGGTCCACCGCCCAGTTCCACGCGTCCTTCGCGCTTCTCGGGACCCTCCATCATCGGGTGGTCCGTCGCATGGGTCACATCCACCGCCAGGCCCACCTCGGGATCGATCCCGAACGACGCCGTGGTGGCGCCGCGGCTGCCGATTTCCTCTTGGACCGTCCCCACGGCATGCACCTCCGCGCGGGGATGCATCGCCGCCAGCAGGCGCGCAGTCTCCAGCACGATAAACGCTCCCGCCCGGTTGTCGAACGCCCGGCCCATCAGCCGGTGGTTCGGCAGTTCGTCCACCCCCTGGTCGATGACCATGGGATCTCCCACCGATACGCGCTTTTCAGCGTCCTTTCGATTCTTCGCCCCGATGTCCACCCACAGATCCGTCAGCGGCGTGACCTCCTTGCGACTCTCGGGCTTTTGCAGATGGATCGGCACTTTGCCGAACACGCCCTTGACCACCCCCTTGGCCGTCCGGATCGCCACGCGCTGGCCTTGCGGGATCTGCGGGTCCCAACCGCCGATCGGCGCCACCCAGAGATAGCCCTTGGAATCGATCAAGGTCACGATGAACCCGATTTCGTCGTAGTGCCCCGCCAGCATGACCCGCGGCGATCCGCCGGGATTCACCACGATGTCGGTGCTGCCATGCACATCGGTGCGAACCTGCGCGGCAAAAGACTCGGCCTCTTGCCGGAAGATCCGGACGGCCTCGCGTTCATGGCCGGAGGGAGAAATCGCGCCCATCAGGCGCTTGAGGAATTCCAGGCGTTTGGGTTTCATGGCATCACATTCCGTTCATAGGTGTCTGACCCATGGGGCACGGTTAATTCCGCCCCAGGTTGGGATTCAATAACCGCGATGGCGGGGGCGCAACCGCCTGCATGGGCGGTGGTGTCGCGGGCGGCGGCGCGGGCGCGGGCGCCGGCGGCGCGGCCGGCACAACCGGGGCTGGCGGTTGAGAAACGGCCGGCGGCGGCGCGGGAACGGGCTGGGCGGGGGCCTCCACGGCCGGCGGCGGTGGGGCCAACAGTTGCGGCGGGGCAACCGCCTGCATGGGCGGTGGGGCAAGGACCACCTCCGTCGGCCCCCAAGCGCGGGCCGCCATGGGAATCGGAGCCGGCGCGGTTGGCGCCGCCATCGCCATCTGTACCGGGGGCTGGATGAGCGGCGCCCCCAGCTCCATCTTCGCCCGATTGACGGCCGCCAGGAAATTCAAAATCCCCACGGCAATCCCTTGCGCCACGGTCTCGCGGTAGGAAGGCGTGGACATCTTCTGGGCTTCCTGGGGATTGGAGATAAACCCGCATTCCACCAGCGCCGCCGGCATCGCCGCATCGCGCAACACCTGAAAGCGCGCCCGTTTCAGCCCGCGATCCTCCGCACGGGTGATCCCCACCAGCGACTGCTGAATGTGGTGCCCCAACACCGCATTGGAATGGTTGAACCGGTTGTTGGCCACCGCCGGATATCGGCCCGTCAATCGCGGATTCGCCGTCGGCGGATAATGCTCCGCCGCGGTCACGAAGGTTTCAACGCCATGCACGCTGCGGTTGTCGACGGCATTGAGATGGATGCTGACAAACACATCGCCGCCACCGCGCGCCGCCAGGAAGGGGCGGTCTTGCAAGGTGAGAGACTGGTCCCCATCGCGGGTCATGACCACCCGCACCCCGTTGGCGCGCAGATGCGCCGCCGTGCGCCGCGCGATATCCAGCGCCAAATCCTTTTCCATCAGGCCGCCACGGCCCAGGGCGCCGGGATCCTTGCCGCCATGTCCGGCATCCAGCACCACCGTTCGGGTTCCGCGCGCGCCCAGATACGCCGACGGCCGAACCAGCGGGTCCACGATGAACTGGGCATCGGCGTCCGTGATGGCCCAACCGCTGCGCAGCTTGATCACCGGGGCATGCAGCCAGACCTTGCTGCCGTTGATCATCGCTTCCCGGCCATCCATCGTGAGCAGGACGCTGAGATATTGCCCCCGGATCAGAAGCTTCTTGTTGCCGGGCTCTGTCAGGGGCAGGCCATACATGCCCGCCAAGTCCTTCAGGTCCACATACCGCCGCCCGGCATACGTCACCGCGCGCAGGGTGCGGACCTGGGCCAAGGCCGGCCGGGGCGCCAAGACCCCCAAGACCAACGCGACGACGACGAGGATGGAACGGGCTGCAATCATGAAAGGCCGCAATCTACGGAATTCTCCATCCCTTGGCAAATGCTTACGGCACCCAACCGTTTTTCTCTTCCCGGCGACCACGGAATCGCGGTAGGATGCGGGCGTGGCAATGGTCCAGGCAACTTGCGGCGGCGGCGTTTCCGCCACTAGGCGTGGCCCGTCGATCCCGCCGGCAAGAGCGGCGGATCGACGGTGCGGCGGGGTGGTGGCCCTGTGCGCCTGGGCGCTGATCGGGCTGTCCTGGCAATCGTCCGTGGCCGCACTCGATCCCCTGCTGCTGGGCGATGGCGATCGACTGCTGGTGCTGGCGCCTCATCCCAACGATGAAATCCTCGCGGCCGGAGGACTCATCCAGGAAGCGCTGGCGCTCGACCTGCCCGTCAAGGTCTGCGTGTTCACCATGGGCGAAAACAATGAAATCGCCCGCCTCTTCGTTCGCCGGCATGTCCACCAGATCCCGGGCGCCCGCCAACCCACGGGCCACTTGCGCCAGACCGAGGCGCTGGCGGCCGCCGGGCATCTCGGCCTGGCCTCCGACGACCTGGTCTTCCTGGGATTTCCGGCCTCTTCGACCTATGAGATATGGAAGAATCATTGGCGCGACGTTGCGCCCCTGTGGTCGGAACTGACGCGCAGCCGGGCGATCCCCTATGATCATGTGCTCACCCCCGGGAATGCCCATGCGGGCGATGATATTCTCGACGACCTGGAAGACATCCTGGCCGAGTTCCAGCCCACGCTGGTCGTCCTGCCGCATCCCGGCGACCACAACGACGACCACCGCGCCCTGTATTTATTCGCCCGTGTCGCGCTCTGGAACGTCGAAGCGCTCGGCATCGCGCCGGAACTGTTGGCCTATCCCGTGCATTTCACGCGCTGGCCGCTGCCCCGCCGGTTTGATCCCCAGCGCCAAGTGGCCCCACCCGATTTTCTCGGAACCACCACCGCGTGGAGAGAATTCGAACTGGCCCCCTTCCAAGTCAACGCCAAGCAGGTCGCCTTGCGGCGGCATCACTCCCAGTTCCAGCGCGCGGCCACCTATTTGGAAGCCCTGGTGAACAAAAACGAGTTGTTTGGGGATGTTCCGCCGATCGTTCTGCCCGGCGGGATCGGCGCAACGGAGTGGGTTGAACCCGACCACACGCGCTACCGGCCCGACCGCGACTTCTTGCAGGAGTTGGTCCGGGATTCCGACATCTGGCTGGAGATTGTTGGACAGCACAACGCGGAAACCGCGGCCCTGGAGAAGTACGATCATTCATTCCAGCGCGTCGGATTCGAGGGAGATGGCCGTCGTGTGCGCCTGACCCTGCAGATCCAACGGCCGCTATCGCCGGAAACCCGCCTGCGAATCTTTTTGTACGGCTATCGATCCGACATCCCCTTCGGGGACATGCCGAAGATTCAAATCACAACCGGCCCGCAACAGACCGATTCCGTGAAAGACCTCGTGAGGACCCTTTCCAACCGCATCGTCGAAACCAGCGCCGGCGGCGGCGATGAAGTATCCGTGGCTCTGGACCTGGCGCAACTGGGCCACCCGCATCGGATTCTGGTTGGCGCTGAACTGCTGTACGAGGAATTGCCGCTCGACTGGCTGGCATGGAGGGTCATCGAACTGCCCGACCGGGGGGACCCTTCGCCGTTGGCCGGGGCGCCCCCCTCCCCGCCATCACCGTCACCGCAGCCTCCCGCCGTCGTGGCTCCAGAGCCGCCGGCGCCTCCGTCCCCAGATTCGTTTGTACGGCAACCACCCCCGCGAGGCCGACGACGCCCTCCGGCCCGTCCCGATCCTTCCGGAACGCCGGAGCGCCTGGTTCCACGCGTCAACCTGCCGACCCGGGATATTCCCGAACGGTCGTACGAAAACGAGCCGGTCTTCTGGTGACGCCGCCGTCGCCCCATGCCGCACCCGCCCCCTCCGGCCGGGTGTTTTTGCATGTGGACATGGACGCCTTCTATGCGGCCATCGAGCAACGCGACCATCCGGAGTATCGCGGCAAGCCCCTGGTCGTGGGCGCGGCGCCCGCCGAGCGCGGCGTGGTCGCCACGGCCTCCTATGAAGCCCGCGCCTTCGGCATCCATTCCGCCATGCCTTCGCGAGAGGCCGGTCAACGATGCCCCCACGCCATCTTTGTCGCCCCCGATTTGCCCCACTATGCCGACGTCTCCGCGCAGATCTTTGACATCTTCAACCGGTACACCCCCCTGGTGGAAGGTGTTTCGATCGATGAGGCCTTTCTTGACGTCACCGGCTCGCAGCGACTCTATGGACCCGGCGAAACCATCGCCCGCCGCATCCAGGATGAGATCCGCCGAAAACTGAATCTGACCTGTTCGGTGGGGGTCGCCCCCAACAAGTTTCTGGCCAAGCTGGGGTCGGAATATCAAAAGCCCGGTGGCTTGACCGTGCTGCCCTTCGACCGCCCGGGCATCATCGCGTTTCTGCGACCGCTGCCCGTTACCCGCCTCTGGGGCGTGGGACGGGTCACCCGGCAGGCGTTTGATCGCGCCGGAATGTATCGGATCGGCGACATCCAGGATGCCGCCCCCGCCCGCCTCGAACAGGTGGTCGGTCCTCATCACGCCGCCCACCTGCGGGCGCTGGCGTTCGGCGAGGATTCGCGCGAGATCGAACTGGATGTGCGCGAAAAAAGCATCTCCCGCGAACATACGTTCCTGCGCGACGAACGGTCGCGGCGCAACCTGGACGACTGTCTCTTTGAACTGGTCGAGGATGTCGCCCGGCGGTTGCGCGCCGATGGACGCCTTGCCACGACCGGACGAATCAAACTGCGCTGGAAGGATTTCACCACCCTGACCCGGCAGCGCGCCTTTCCCCGCTCCACCCGCATCGAACCCGACTTGCAGGCTCTCGCGCGCACCCTGCTCGGCGAGATCCCCCTCGAACAGCCCGTGCGGCTGATCGGTTTCGGTGTCGAAGGACTCTTGGCCCCCGGCGCCGCACGGCAGATGGACCTCTTCGACCTTCCCGTGGAAACGCGACACAAAGCCGAAACGCTCGAACAAACCGTCGACCAGATCCGATCCCGACACGGGCCCGCATCGATCCGCCATGCCCGCCGGCTTTCCACTCCGCCGACCCCGCCACTCCCCGACGGCACGCCAAAAGAATGACGACGGGGGCGGTGCCGCTCCTCGGGCGGCGGCCGCCGCAACTCGTTTGCCAATCGCCCGCTTCAGCCCACAGGGGTCACGATCCGGACACGATAGATCCTCACGCGATCCGATTCGTTGTCGTCCTCCAGCAGGAGGAGGGTCGAGCCGTCGCCAACCGCGGAATCCGCCGGGATCCACACCACCGGATCGGCGGCGAGATCGGTGGTGTATTCGAGGGCATAGAGCACCCCGAATTCCCCCACCCCCATGTTCACCGTTGCACGCAGATAATCCACACCGCCGATGTCGACAACCGTCACAAGAAATTCCCGGGCCGCTGGACGTTCGCCGCTGCTCCGCACAATGGCCAGATCATTCACAAACAGCGCCTGGCGGGGATCTCCGTCGTGTCCGCCGTTGTAGAAGACCAGCTTGGCTGCAGGCGCATCGAGATTGTCCGAGAACACGCTGGCCGTTGCCCCATCACTGCGCGTCAGCGTGACGCGAAGCTGATCGTTGATCAACTGCTCCACTTCGAGCAAGATGGCGGAATTCCCGTCGTAGCCCCAGCCCAGGTCGATGCCCGGATTCGGACCGAAGGTATAGGTGTAGGTGTCGCCGGCGGAGAGGTTGAGGTTGAACAGCAGTTGGCCGGCCTCGTCCTGAATATCCACCCCGCGGTGCCCGCCGCTCCAGTTCACCCCCAGCACGAAGAACAGTTGGTCCCCCGCGGCCAACGGATTCAACAAGGGCCGGACCGCCTCGGCAAAATCGAATTCCTGATTCCCGCCCAGGATGCGGAACGAATGGTTGTGGACCGAATCGAACCAGACCTCCGGAACGATAAACGATTCCAGATCGATGATGGCGGTTCCCGGCGTGTCGAATTCCCATGGACCGAAGCCGCCGCCGCCGTTGGAACCGTCGATGAAGGTGGTCGGCACAATACGTCCGGGCACATAGTTGCCGGCGTCGTCCCATTCTTCCGGGAATGGGAACACGTTTACCATCAGCGGCGCGCAGATGTATCCCTCCGCCTGGGCATGGATGTCCACCAGGCTTTCCGAGACGCCCGTCACGCTGAACGTCGTCACCGCCTCGCCATCCGCAAACTCCACGGTTTCCGGCACGGTGGCGACTTCCGGCGATGCGCTGCCCAGGTCCACCGTCAAGGGGCCCGTCGTGTTACTGCGGCGCAGATGCACGGTGGACGATCCCCCAATGTCGATGTTCACCACGCCCTCCATCTCCATCACCTGGTACTGGTTCATGCCCAATCGGTTGAAATAGAAGTGGTTGGCGCCGTCGGCCTCCGTTTCGCGGACCTCGAAACGGACGCGGTCCGGAGCCCACCCGCCGAGGTCCCGCCACCGGGTCTCAATGAGCATGTAGTTCTGAAGAGCACCGGTGCGGTCGAGGGCCACGGTGTAGCGATCCTCCGGATAGCGGGTGATGATGACCCGGATGGCCGTATCGGCGCGGTAGCTCCAGCCGAGGGGGGTGTACCCGGTATCGCCGGCCCCCCAGTCGGCGAAGACGTATTCGTCATTGCGCACGGCGACCTCGAACAGCCAGTTGATGCCTCGCATCAGCAGGGCGCCCTTCGACCCGTTGCGATAGTTGACCCCCAGATCAAACGTCAACCTTCCGCCTTCCGGAAATTCCGACAGGAGGCGCGTGGCGCTGGAATGGGGAGATCCCTCATCGGTGGAATGGGCGTATAGGCCGAACGCCGTCCCGTCGGGTACATTGACGTCCCCTCCGCCATACATCGTGGAATCGCCCAGAAACGCCCCCGCGGAATAGGTTACGCCCCCACCGGCATCACCGTCGTTGTTCACCAACTCCCACAAACCGAAGCCCTCGCCGCCATTCGATTCGTTTGTCCACGTGCCGGGCGCGTAGTACGACGCGGAATCATAGGCCAGATCATAGACGTCCAGTTCCATTTCGACGCTGTCAAAGCCGGCGGCGGAAACCGTCAGCGTGGCCGATCCGCGGCGAAACCCGGTGAGGTCGACCTCGGCGTGGGTTTCGCCCGCCGGAATGGTGACGCTGGCGCCGCCAAAAGCCGCAATGCCGTCGTCGCTGCTGTGCAGGTCCACCGTCAGCGGATCGTCTGTCGGTCCCTCACGGCTGATGAAGGGATGATGCGTGGTCCCCGCCACCACCCCTTCCGGAACATGGAAAGCCAGTTCCGGAACGCGTTCGCCTTCGATCAGGAGGTTGTCGATATAGGGGATCCGCTTCGCGAAGTCCTCAAACTGGATATCTCCTGCGTAAACCATAAAGGCATCCGGGGCGCCGGAGATGGTAAAGAATTCGTCAAAGGTCTCGACCCCGTCGCGGCCGGTGGCATGGACGCGCAGGGTGTCGGCGGCCGTATAGTCAAAGGTCAGCGTGATCGCCGCCGTGCCATAGTTGGAAAACATGGGTTGGCCGGGCTGGTCCTGCGGCACAAGGGTGATCGCTTGTGATGGCCCCATGTGAATGTTGAGAATCTGGGTTCCGCCGCTGTACAGGTTGATCCCCTTGTAGTCCCCGCCCGTGTCCCAGTTGTTGCCCCATTGCAGGCTGAAGGTGTCGCCCACCTTGAGCGGCCGGCGAAACGCGCGCCGGGCGTGCACATACCCCCCAAAGCCGTATAGACGAAAGGAATTGGTGGGCATGCCGGTGATCTCCGCCTCCGCCGGATCTCCGATCTGAAACGCAACGTGAAAGCCCCAATCATAGATGAATTCCCACGGACCGAATCCCTCCCCTCGGTTGGAGCCGTCCGTCCAGCCCGCGAGATAATTGGCCCCGACATCCTGCGCCAACACGGCCGCCCCGGCGGCGCTGGGCATTCCCACCCCGAACAAGAGGAGCGTGAGTCCCCATGCCCTCATCCAATGTGTTCCGTAAAACCCAAAAGGCTTTCCGGCGTTTTCTCTACGCGTCCTCATCGCATCCTCCTTGGTAGCATTCCCGCGTTTCAGTCTATCAAAACCGAACGGATGTTGTCTGTGTGATCTGACGGGTTTTTTGTCGGACCGGACCGGATTCAACCTTCCGCATCTGGATCCATCTCCTCCCGCACCCAGATCAGCAGGCGCGTGGAGCCATAGCGTTTGTCACCGGCAAGCCGCCAGCCGGGCAAATCCGGAGGGGCCTCTTTTCCCTCGGCCTCAAAGACGAAAATGCCGCCCGGCTGGATCCAGCCATTGGTCGCCAACCGCTTGGCCACGATTTCCAACCAGCCCTCGGCCCGGGCCAGCGCGTAGGGGGGGTCGGCAATGACCAGATCAAACCCCGCCCCCGGGCAGGGCCGCCCGAGACGCTGAAACACATCGGCGTCGATCACGGAGCCCGCTTCCGACGGCACGCCCAGCGTTCGCAAGTTGTCACGGAGCGCGCCTAACGGTGCCTTGGCGTTTTCGATCCACTCGACCCAGGCCGCGTCGCGGCTCCACGCCTCCAGCCCCATGGCGCCCGTACCGGCAAAAAGGTCCAGGACGCGCGCGCCGGGCACCTGCGCCGCCAGCGATGAAAACAACGCGGCGCGCACCTTGTCCTGCGTGGGACGCAACCCGTCGGCTGGAACACGCAGCCGGCGACCGGCGTGTTCGCCTCCCGTAAGTCTCACCGGACGATCTCCCGGGCCCATTGGCACACCGAGAGCGCCAATTCCGCCTCGCACCCGTGGAACCCGTGGTCCGCCCCGGGAATCAGCCAGTCGTCGAAGTCAACCGACCGCGTCTTCCGTCGCAGGATCGAGAGCATCTCCGCCGGCGGGATTGCCGCGAATTCTTCGTTTTCGCCAAAGATCGCCAGCACGGGGCAACGCAAACGTCGAAAATGGGTCAAGGGGCCGTCATAGCGAAAGACACCCGCTTCGGTGGCGCGGGGATTGGCCAAGCTAAGAAAGCGGGCGGCGGTGAAGGTCTCGTAGAGCCCGGCCACCGGCGCATCCGGCTTTCCGTCCGCCACCTGTCGCTGCGCCCAGGCCACGGTTTTGTCGAACCACCGGCCCAGGTCGCGCCGGGTCACCGCGTAATCGTCGGCCGGCGCCAGCAAGACCAGGCCCGCCACGGCGGGATGCCGGCGGCGGGATTGCCAATAGGCGATCTTTTGGCAACCCGTGCTGTGTCCGACCAGCACCAGTTCCCGGTGCCCGTGGCGACGCGCGAATTCCGCCGCGGCATCCAGGTCATGCAGGCAGGCGCCGAAGGATTCGTCCTGCGTTCCGCGTTCCGCCCCGCGATTGTTGAACGACAACACCCCCAGGCCCAGCGCGGGGGCCGCTTCCAGAAAGGCCTTCTTGAGGCCCGAACGATAGAAATTGCTGCCCATGCCATGCACCATCACCACCAGCGGCGGGTTGGGATTCTTGGGCGGGCGGTAAAACCCGTCGAGGCGGCGCGTGCCGCGCCCATCCCGGCCGGGAAAGGATACCAGGCGGCCCTCCACCATCCAATCCATCACGGGCCGCTCTTCGTTCTTGCGCTTGCTTATCATGGATCCTCCTTATACGATGGCCGTGGAGTCAACGCCATGAAAAATCCTTGCTGTGCTTGCTTGCTGGTTGTGGGACTGACGGTGGTCGGCGCGGGTTGCGGTCGGACGGATTCGGCGACGTCCAACCCGGCCTCTTCTCCGGAATCCGCTCCCCTCCAGGATGTGATCGCCCTCCCGACGGACCTGGACATCCCCTCCGACTTGCCGGGTTGCCCCGGACTGCTGGAGGTCTCCGACCACACCGGAAATGCCCGCACCGGGTCGCTCAACCTGCTCTCCAGCCAACGCGCGGACGCGCTGGCCGATTTCTACACCGGGCATCTCTCCGCCGGCGGCTGGATAATGGCCTCCTCCTTGGCCCAGGGAGGGGATCGCCACATCCAGTTCCGCAAAGGCCCGCGGTTCCTGCGGCTGCAAATGAGTCCGGCCCAATCCAGGACCGGCCAAACGTACATCCGCATGGCCTGGGGCGCGCCGGATCACGCGGACCTCAACCTGGAGGCCCATGCCCCCGACTACGAAGAAGACGCCTCCGAGATCGAGCCCGCTTCCTTCGAGTGGTGATTCCAGGACCATCGGCTTGCCAGCCTCGGTCGCATGCCGTACAGTTCCGCCCCCATGAAACAAGTCAAGTTGAACGAATTAAGCGCGGCGGACCGACGCCTCGTGGAGAAAGCCGTGGCGATCCGCCTGAAGGCGTATGCCCCGTTTTCAAACTATAAGTGCGGGGCCGCCCTCCGCGATATCCGCAACCGGATCCATGCCGGATGCAACGTCGAAACCGTGGATTTGACCCTCACCACCCATGCGGAAATGGATGCCATCAACAGCATGATCAAATCCGGAACCCACCGCCTCAAGGCCATGGCCGTGGCCGTGCTGGCCGTGAACGGCTACGCGTTTCCCTGCGGCCTCTGCCGCCAGAAAATCCGCGAATTCGCCACCGGCGACGATGCCAAAATCTTGGCGGTGGGCGTGGATGACAAGGGGCGAATCCGCCAACTGGCGGTGACCACCATTGGCGAACTGTATCCGCTCTCGTTTACCGCGGATTGCCTGCCGTAGGGCCCGGGCCCAGCGCCTGCCGGATGGCGCCGACCCGCTCCCGCTGCGGCGGGGTCAGGTGCGCTTCTAACGCATCCGCCACCCGGAGAAAAGCCGCGGCCTGGCGCCGGTCCCCTTGCGCCATTACAGTCTCCATCAGGTCCAGGAGCGTGTCCAGGTTGCGGCCCCCGTTGCGCAAGGCGTCCAGCACATCCGCACGCGCATCCGTCAGGCGGCCGGCCGACATATGGATTTGCGCCCGCGTGTTGTGCATGCTCGGGGTTCCGGGCTGAAGCGCCAACGCTTCGTTCACCAGCGCCAGGGCTTCAGCCAGGTCGCCCCCCCGCACCCGCACCACATGGGCCAGATTGTTGAGCAGGACCGGACTGCGCGATCGGCGCAACCCCGCCCGGAACGTCCGCTCCGCCAGTTCGTACTCCCCTTTTTGGTAATGCGCTACCCCTTCATTCTGGAAGCGAATGTAATGGTCGGGATTGCGGGCCGTCAGTCCGCGAACACTGGCATCGATCAGCCGGGGATTCCCGATTTCCTGGGCCACCGCCAGAAACAGCTCCCAGGCATGGTCCGGGTAGCCCTCCATTTCCACGGTCCGCTCCAGTTCCGTCATCGCCTGGCGCCACTGGCCCTGCGACATCAGAATCGAGGCCAGCACCATGCGAACCATCGAACTGTCTGCATGACGGTTGCGCAACACCCAGATCGCTTCGCGGTTTCGCGGGTCGTCCATTTCGGTCAATAACGCAACCGCCGTCCACACGCGCGGATCCCCCGGGGTCTGATGCGACAACACATCCAGTTGGGCCAACGCCTCCTCCCGCCGACCGGAGATCAGATCCACCATGGCCTCGTCAAAGGCCAGCAGGCCCTCGGTTTGGCTGATCTCGCGTGCGGCCTGCAGGAGCACATCCGCCGCCAACCAGTCGCCCTGACGCATCGCATTGCGAAACAGGCCGACCCACGCATCGAAATCCCGGGGGTTGCGGGCAAGCCGAGCATGAAACGCCATGTCGGGAGGCAGTGCCTGCGTCCAGCGCAAATACGCCTTGTCCACCAATTCCACCTGGCGGGCATCGAGAACCGTGGGGGGGGCTTCCTCCTCCTCGGTGGAGGCCGCCCCGCCCTCCGGCCCAATCTGGCCGGACAGGGCCCAGACCCAGCCGCGCCCCAGCCAGTGCCGGGCATTCCAAACTTCGCCGTACAGCGTGGCCAGCCGCCAGCGCTCGCCTTCCGTATCCCCCACCAATTCCTCCAGGGCCGCATGGATCTCCTCCCGCTCCGGATCCTCCAACCGTTCCGCCAGCAGGGACAGGTTGAGCAAGACGCTCAGGTTTTCGGGATAAATCCGCCATGCGGCCCGGAAGGTTTCCAAGGCTCCCGCCCGTTCATCGTGCCGCGCCTGCAATACGCCCACATGGTTCACGACCCGCGAGACCATCAGCCGGATGTAGTTCTGGAAGGGGCGGGCCGGGTTGTTTTCCGCAATGGGATGCTTGGCCTGTTCCATCAGGTCCATCCAGAACTCCCGTTGGCTTGCCGCCAGATCGCGAACCGCCGCACGATCCAATGGGTCGGTCTGGATTCGATACGCCAGCCCATCCGGGATCAAATGGCCGAACGGGCGAAACACATCCGGCATGTCAATGAAACGCATGGTGCGCAACCCGTGCTCATGCTCGCACAGATTCTGGACGAATTTGGAGATGTTGCCGCTTAGAAGCGGCTGCCGCAGGGAGGGATCTCGAAACGAGTCCGCCAGCCGCCGCAGGTAGATCGGCGAAGACGTGCGAGGGCCGCGAATGAGCAGAACCGGCGACCACCGCTGACGGATGGAGATGTGCAAGGTGTCGTCCAGCACGCCGGAAGAAAACAGGATGCTGGCCTCATCCATGCTGTCCAGAACGCGTTCGGCCACATTGTTCACGATCTGCGCCGTGCGCCCATCGGTCACCGGGCGGTTGTGCAAAACGGCGCCCAATACGGCCACCGGCAGCGCCAGGGCAAACGCACTGGCCACCCATCGGCGGCTGCGCAGGCGCCGCCGGTAATCCATCAGGATGTGCTCTTCCCCCAGGATCCAGAATTCGCCGGCCATGTAGCCCATGCAGCCGGCCATGACGACGTATGGCGTCACGAGGACATATCCCATGCCCATCAGGGCCCAGGGGGCGAATGCCGCATTGTACAAGGCGGCCAGTAATCCGCCGATCAATACCAGCCGCATCCCAACCGGCCCCGCGTCATAGGCCCACGGCGACCGCGACGACAACGGAAACAGCGCCAGCCAGGGCACCAGGCAAAAGGCCATGGCGACCGGAAAACCGTGATAATACCGGATGGTGGCCACCAAGCGCCCCTGCCCGGCCAGGAGATCCAGCAACGCCGCCCAGCGGGTTGCGTAGACTTGGGACGGAAGACCCTGCCGGTAGATCGCATCCGCGTGAAACCCGTAGAGGGACAGGCCCACCAGCAGGGCGCCCCAGAAGACCAGGTGATGGCTCCAGCGGCCCAGCGTTTCCCAGCGGAACATCTCGCGGAGAACCAGGATCACGATCAACGGAAACAGGATCCAGAACGTGGCATATTCGGTAATCCCCACGCCCACCACCAGGCCCAGCGCGACCAGTCGCGATGGCCGTCCCAGATCTTGATAACCCTTGAAGATCAAGGCGGCCAGCAGCATGAGCACCACGTGAAAGGAGCCCGGAAGCGAGCGCGTGGACAGGATTCCGAACGGTATGCAGGAAGCCAGGAACAATCCGGCCACCAGGCCGGACAGTCGGCGGGCCTGGATTTCCCTCGACAGCGAATTCGGGCCCGGTTCACCCGGGAATACATATCCCACCTCCGACATGAGCAGGGAAAGCATCGTGACGGACAACGCCCCGCAGGCCGCGCTGAACAGCCCCATCCAGCCGGCAATCGACAGCCACCCCGGCAATCGACCGGCCAGCCGCACGGCCCAGCCCCAGAGCAAGTGGGTCCGGGCCGGCGTCGCCTCCATCTTCAAATGCTCCAGCAGCATCTGCGTAGGCGGCCCCGGGAAGGCGGACGGACTCCGGAGGACCCAATAGCCCACCAAGGTCAGCACGAACAAGACCAGGGCCGTTGGGAACGGCATCGGGAACGGCCATCCCCGCCCCGGCCGAATGTCATATCCAAACGGTGAATTCATAGGCCCGTCAACTCCTTCCCCCATCTCTGCAATTGCGCCGCCTGGCTGGCGCTCAATTCGTCCCTGCGCGCCGCCAGCTTCTCGATCAACCCGACCGCCCTCTCCGGATTCGGCCCCGCCAGGTGCCACTGCAGATCCACCCACTGAACCTTCAGATTGCCCGGCAGGCTTCGTTGCAGCCAATCGATGTGCGGGCGGGCTTCGTCCAGATGCCCCCGCTCCAGCAAGCGCTCCACCTGGAACAGCCGGAAGTCCGGATGGTAGGGCTGGCGGATCAAGGCTTCCTGCAGCAATTCCTCCGCCTCTTCCTGGCGGTGGTCATCACTGACAATGCGCGCCAGGATAAACAGCACTTCCGGATAGCGTTTGTTGCTCAGCGCCGCTTTCAGCCGCTCCTCGGCCTGTCGCGGATCCTCGCGCTGGAGGTCCTGAATCGCCGACCGAATGGCTTGCAACGGATGACCGGCATCTTCTTCCAGCAACACCTTTCGGCTGGATTGAAACAACCGGGGGGTTTCCGTGATCTGAGCCAAGGCCAGCATCATTTCCCAGGCCAGGGTGCTGCGCGGTTCGAGTTCGACCGCCGCTTCAATCGCGACGCGGGCCGCGTCCCACTCGCCCTGGTTTAAATAGCCCCAGGCCAGGGCTAGATGCCATCCCATCCCCCCGTCATGCACATCCCGAAGACTTCGCAGGGCTTGCCTCTGCAAGGCCGAATTGGTTTCCGACAGAAGGGCGATCGCCAACCAGGCCCGGGCATTGGAGGGATGGACCCGAACGACATATTGCAACACGCGCAGGGTCTCCTCCGTGCCATGCCGCAGCCACGCCGCCATGATCTGGTCCACCGCCATCTGCTCGGGCGGCATCCCCTTGGCTTTCGCCACATTCAAGTAGGCCTCCGCCGCCACCGGATCGTTTTCCCACAGCGAAAACCGCGCCAAGTCCTGAAGCGCCTCGAGGTCGCGATCATCGCGCGCCAGCCGCGAGTGCAGCGAGATCCGATCCGGGGGCGGGCCTCTTCCGGGCAAGTACAGCCAGCTCAGGACTAGGTCGCGCCGCAGCTCGTCGACCTCAAACCGGTAGGGTTCCCGCCGGGCGGCCGCCCGGCCATGCGGGTCGCCGGAAAGCGCCCACGCATGACCGGACTCCAGCCACGCACGCGCGTTCCACAAATATCCGTGGCGCTGCGAAAGCGCCCAACGGTCGGACCCCAGCAGGGCCAGGCATCCCGCCCACTGCTCTTCCACCTCTTCCAGATCGGGCCGATTGTGTGACCGGGCCAGATCCAGATCATTCATCAGGGCGGCCGCATTTTCCGGATCAAACCGCCGGGCCGACGCGAACGCTTCCATGGCGCCGGCCTCATTTCCCGCCTCCATCAGCGCCACCCCCAGGTTATTGGCCACCGCGGCCGCCTGCTTGCAAATGTACTGGTGATGACGTCGCAACAAGCTGCCCTTGGGAAACGATTGCGAGGCGATCCGGCCCATCCATACCCAAAAGGGCCGTTGTGTCGCCAGGCGCCCTTCCAGCGAAATGTCGTCGGATCGAACCTCCAGGCGGTACAAAAAACCGTCGGGATCCAAATGGCTGAATTCCCGGAACAGATCGGTCATGTGCAGAATGGCCACCTGCCTCAGCAATCCATCGTCCAGCAGCAGGTCGGAAACGAATTGGCTGACTTGCCCGCGCTGCAATAGGGCGGCGATGGGACTGTCGGGGAAGGCCTGGGCCAACTGGGAGAGATAGACGGGGGAGGACATTTGCATCACGTTGATCAGCAGCAGCGGCTGGCCCCGCTCGCGCGCCGCCAGCCGCAGCGATTGCTCCAGCCCGCCGTGCGTGAACAGGATGTCCCGCCCCTGCATGCGGTCGAGCAATTCGAGGGATATCTCGTGCACCATTCGCCCCGGACGACCATCGGTGATCCCCAGGTTCTGGGCGGATCCCGCAAGAACAATGGCCGGTAGAACCAGCCCGGTGCCCGCGCAGAACCAGCGGTAGGCCCGCCGCAGCCAATGGGCATCGGAGGCTGGCGCGACGCCGCCAATGATCCACATCTCCCCCCCCATGTACCCCATGCAGGTCGCCAGCAGCAGATGCGGCGTCAGCATCAGGTTGTCCATTCCCAGGAAATTCCAGAACGCAAACGGGGCGTTGTACAGAATCGCCAGCAGCCCGACCATGAATACATGGCGCACGATGATCTGGTCCAATTCGTAGTACCAGGGCGAGCGGCGCGAGAGCGGGAAAATCAACAGCCAAGGCACCGTTGCGAAAAACAGGATCGCCACAAAACCGGCATTGAGGCGGATCTGATAGAAGTGCGTCATCTGGACCCCGAGCATGTCCAGCCAGGCCACCCAGAGGGAACCCTCGGTGGCCGACCATCGCAGCAGGGCCAGTTGCAGTGGATATAGCCCCAGGCCCAGCAGCCAGCCCGACCCGAATATGGCATAGGGCCGCCAGCGTCCGATGACGCCTTGGCGCATCCATTCGCGCAGCAACAGCACGATTGCCACTGGCAGGTAGAGCACGAACGTCGAGGACACCGACATCCCACCGCCATACAGCAACCCCAACAGGCCTAATCGCCAAAGCGAACCCGTGCGCTGATACTCAGAAAACAGGCAGGCCGCCAGCAGCAGCAGCAGCAAATACAACGTGGCCGGCAGCGAACGGGTTGACGCCACCCAGAAGGGAATGCACCCGCCCAGGTACAACCCGGCGATCAGGCTGGAGATCCGCCGGGCCTGGGCCTCGCGGCGGATTCGATCCGGCGACTGGTCGACCGTCAGCCCCAGGAAGTGAACCCGCTGCATCAGCCAGGCCGTCAATCCCACGCACGCCGCTCCGCAGATCGCACTCAGCCAGGCCGCGGATGTCGCCACCGGCACCCCGCGCAGCCGGTCCAGGCGGCGAATCATCCATCCCCACACAAGATCCATGCCGGGCCAGCTTCCCTCCAGTCCCAGATGCTGCGCCAGCGTCTCAGCCGGCAACCCCGGGAACGGCGTACGGCTCAAGGTCAGCCCATAGACCCCCAGGGAAAGGAAAAACAATCCAACGCCAATCCAGGATCGACGGGGGGCGGAAAGCTCAACCGGATCCGACACGATCATGGCCTGCCCGATCCCTCCGACGGGTGGCGCAACGCATGGCCACGGGGTGGGATCATGTCCCGCCTATCGCAGGTCGCCCAGCAAAGCCTGCCATGTCTTCTGTTGGTCCGGCTCCAATTCCCCCAGGCGATCCTCCAGGGATTCCACCAATTCCAGGGCGGCCTGCGACTGGCCCCGGGCGGCATAGATCCGCGCCGCCAGCAAGATCATCTGCGCATGGTCGGGCATCGCCGCCAGCGCCTGTTGGAGGTCCTGCTCCGCCTCGTCCAAACGGCCTTCCATCAGGTAGAGTTCCGCTCGGGTTCCCAGGAGCACCGGGTGGTCGGGCTGGAGCGAGACCGCCTCTTCGATCAACGCCCGCGCTTCCTCCAGCGCGACCCCCCGCATCATCAGTAGATAGGCCAAATCGTTCAGCACGATCGGATCCCGCCGCGACGCCAGGGCGGCACGATACGAGGATTCCGCCAGCGAAAGCTGGCCACGCGCATATTGGAACGAGCCCAAGAGCAGGTTGCCGGTGTAGTTCTCCGGATCCAGCGTCAGCAGCAGGCGCACGTGATCCTCGGCCAACTCCCGCTTGCGTTCTTCATAATCCACCTGGACCAGCATTTCCCAGGCGCGAATCAGGCGCGGGTTCATGCGCAGCACCTGTTCGATCTCCGCCCGGGCCGCGGGAAACTCCCGCCGTCCCATGTGAAAATGGGCCAGCAGCAACCGGACGTCCGGCGAGGCCCCGCGCAGGCTTTGCAGGGCCTTCAGCGCGCGCTCATGCGTCTCCCGGTTCGGGTGGTCGGCCGTCAGCATCGCCAGCAGCGCCCAGGCCCGCGTATGCTCGCGATCTTCCGCAACCAATTCCTCCAGCCGTGTGATCGCGGTATCGGGCTTGCCCCGCAAATACGCCAGGATGGCCCGCTCAAACCGCAACTGCCCCGGCGGAACGCCCGCTTCCTCCATTCGGGCCAGCAGCCGCTCCGCCTCCGCATAGGCTTCCGCCCGCAGGGCCAATTGCACCATCATCATCATCGCCCGAACGTCGTTGGGATCCTCCTGCAAAATTTCCCGGTAGTATCCGGCGCTGCGACGCATTTCGCCGCCTTCCAGGAAGGCCCGTGCCAGAAAACTCTTCACCCGGGCATCCACCGGCACCCCGCCCGCGGCCCGCTGCAATTCCGCCTCCGCCATCCGCGGCTTCCCGGACACCGCCCACATCAACCCGTGCCGAACCAGGAATCCCGTGTTGTGGACGTATCCGTACAGCGAACCCAGCGACCACATCACCCGGGTGTCGACCTGGCGAGATTTGAACGCCTCCCACTCCGCGCGGTAGGTTTCCACCTCCGGACTCTCCGCCAACTCGGCCAGCGTCAGCAAGTTCAAGAGCGCGCTGATGTTCTCGGGGAACATGCGACGCGCCTCATGGAACAAGGGTTCCGCCAACTCCGTTTTCCCCCGCTCCACCATGGCAAATCCCAGGTTGTTGGCCACCTTGGAAGCCAGCCGCAGCGCAAACACCAGATACGGCTGGGCCAGGTTGTGGGAGCTGGGCAGGCGATCCGACAATTCGGCCATCTGTTGCCAAAACGCCTGCTGGGATTGCGCCAGGCCAGGCAAATCCACCCGATCCATGGAGGGCTCCACTCGGAATAACAGCCGATCCGGCACCAAATACCCGTATTCCCGCAGCGGATCCGCCAACTCCACGGCGGCCACTCGTCGCAGCCCTTCCTCGGTCGCCAGGAAATCCTGAAGAAACGCACTGAACCCCACCTGCAACAGCGCCTGCTGGCGAGGCTGGGTAAACTGGGTGGATAGATAATCCCGATAGATGCCTGCCGAGGCCAGCGGGACCGTCACGACCGTCAGGGGAACCCCTTCCTCATGCGCCAAGAGCCGCAGGGAATCATCCATCGCCCCGCTGGAAATGACGACATCGCGGCCGTCCAGCGACTCCAGCGCCTCCCGGACCAGACCATTGAATACCGTCCCCGGACGGCCATCCGCCACCCGCAGATTGAGAGCTCCGGCCACCAGCACCGCCACCGGCATCAACAGGCCCACCAGACCCAAGGTGCTCCGCAGCGGCTGCCCGACGCCCGCCTTGCGGTGTTCGCGCACCTGCCCCATCACCCAGAGCTCGCCCACCACATGCCCCGTGCAGGCCGCCAGAATCAGATACGGCGTCGCCATCAGATAGTACATTTCGAAAAAGCGCCAAGGCGACCCCGGGGCATTGAACAAGACGCCCACCCCGACCGCCAGCACCAGCAACCGCAGCAACACCTGCCACGAGCTGAAACGCCACGGCGGCTTCTTCGGGCGGATGATATACAGCATCGTCCACGGAGCAACCGTCAGCACCATCACGAGGAGGAAACCCGCGGTCTGCGGCGCATGCACAATCAAATGCCACTGATCCCGCCAGATGAACCAAATCACTGACCAGACCGAATTAAACCCGCGCAACCGAACCGCCGCATCCGACCATAGCGTCCAGCCGTTCCACAGATACATCAACAGGCCCGGCAGCATGCACAGGGCCATGCGCACCAGCACCGCCCAGCGGAAGGCCGCCCGCTGCAGCATCGCGCGCGCCACCAGCAACACCGCCAGCGGTGCAAAGATCCAGAACGTCGGGAACTCCGCCACGCCCACCCCATAGAGTACCCCCAGGGCATACAACAGACCGGTCCGGCCCGTGCGCTGATACTCTGAAAACAAAAAGGCCGCCAGCAGCAGCAGCAGCAAATGAAACGCCCCCGGCAGGGAACGGGTCGACAAGATCCAGACGGGGATGTTCACCGCCGTGAACAGTCCCGCCGTCAGCCCGGCCAACAGGCGGGCCTGGTGTTCCCGTCCGGTCTCATCCGGATCGTGGCGGTCATGCAGCGGATAGCGAACGCGCATCGTCAGCACCGCGACCAGGGCGGCGCAGGCCGCGCCGCAGGCCGCACTGAACAGGCCGGCCCACAACGCCGTGGTGCCCCACGGCAGCCGGTCGAACACCCGAATCAGCCGCCCCCAGAGCGAATCCAGCAGCGTCGGCGCCGAATCCAACCCAAGATGCCAGGCCAGGCTGCGCGCCGGCAACCCGGGAAACGCTCCCCGGCTCATCGTCGCCACATACAACCCCAACACTCCCGCCCCTAGCAGGACAATCATCATCCGCCGGCTGCGCCGCGTGGTCAGTACCTTCTCATGCATACATCATTTCTCCAAACTCGTGGCCCCGTACCCTATCGGACTCCCCCCCCAAAGGCACGAAGAAAAACACTTCCAAACAATTCCAACCGCCTCGTGGACAAAGTGCGCCACGCCGTTGTCGCGTGAAGAGGAATTCGCCCGAAGGAATGGAGCGGGCAACGGGAATCGAACCCGTATGGCCAGCTTGGAAGGCTGGAGCTCTACCATTGAGCTATGCCCGCGCAGAATGGGGCGCATAGTGCATGACCGCTCTTCTCGGGTCAAGTTCGGGTTTTGGCCAGGTCCGCCTGTTGACGGTCGTACTCCCGCTGGCGATAGGGCTCGGGTTTGGATTTGTGTGTTGGCCGTCGACGGGCTAGTATCGCGGCCATGAAGACCACTCCGCCTTCCACTCGCATCGAACGGGATTCCATGGGCGCTTGCAACGTGCCGGCCCATGCGCTCTACGGGGCTCAAACCTCCCGGTCCATCGAAAATTTCCGCCTCTCGGGAACGCCGCTGCCCATCGAGATCATCCACGGCATGGCGCTTCTGAAGCTGGCCTGCGCGCGCGCGAATGCCGCTCTGGGCCTGCTGCCGGACGAGAAAGCCGGCGCCATTGCCGACGCCTGCCGGGCCGTACTGTCCGGTCAACACGACCAGGAATTCCCGGTCGACCTCTACCAGGCCGGATCGGGAACATCGTCCCACATGAATTTGAACGAAGTGCTGGCCAATCTGTCCAATGAATCGCTGGGCGAAAGTCGCGGTTCCAAAGCGCCGGTTCACCCGAATGACGATGTCAACATGGGCCAATCCACGAACAATGTGTTCCCCTCCGGGGCCAAGATTGCGCTGTTGGGCCAGTCGCGTTTGCTCGTCGATGCCCTTGCTGCGCTCGAAAAAGCCCTGTCCGGCAAGGCGACCGAATTTGCATCCGTGCTGAAAAGCGGACGAACCCACCTTCAGGATGCCGTCCCCATCACCCTGGGCCAGGAGTTCGGGGCGTATGCGCATGCCGTTCACCTCGCCGCCGCACGCATTTCCGATGCCGGCGAGCGACTGAAGGAACTTGGCGTTGGCGGGAACGCCATCGGAACGGGCATCAATACCGCGCCCGCTTTTCGCGAACAAATTATCCAGGCCCTGAACGAGGAAACCCTGGGCGACTTCCGGCCGGCCCAGAATGGCATCTACCTGACTCAATTCCTGACCGATATCGCCCATGTGTCGGCCGCCATTCGCCACGCGGCGCTCGATCTGCAGCAAATCGCGAATAATCTGCGGTTGCTCTCTTCCGGGCCCCGCACCGGCCTGGGAGAAATCCGCCTGCCGGCGGTCGAACCGGGATCGAGCATCATGCCCGGAAAGATCAATCCGTCGATCTGCGAGGCGGTCAACATGGTTTGCCTGCAGGTGCAGGGGCTCGACCATGCCACCGCGTTGGCCTGCGGGGCCGGCCAGTTGGAATTGAATACGCACATGCCCCTGATCGGCGCCAATCCCTTGCAAGCGGCCAAGCTGTTGTCGGCCGCGGCGCGCGCCTTGGCCGAGAAATGCGTCGTAGGCATCACGGCCGATGAAGAAACCTGCCGGCGGAATCTAGAGCGGAGCGCCGGACTTCCCACTCTGTTGAACCCGCGCTTGGGGTACGACCGCGTGGCCGAATTGGTGAAAGAATCAGTGGCCAGCGGCAAGACCCTGCGCGAGCTGGCGCTGAGTCAAGGACTGCTGACCGAAGTGGAATATGAAGCCCTGCTGGCTTCCTCGACCGCTCCGAATCTGTGAGCCGGACCAAGGCCAACTCGGAGTTGAACGGGTTTTGCGACGCCCCCGTGGAGGCCAGCGGGCTGCCCCCGCGAATCCTTTCGGCCCTGCGTTCTGCCGGAATCACCACCCTGGGCGACCTTCGGCTAGCGCCGCTTCCGTTCCATCGTCTGGATGCGGAAGACCGCACATTGCTGAAGCGCGTGGCCGGGTGGTATGAGCAGTCAACCCGTGAACAACCGGAAGCGCTGAATGTCCATTCCTGGCTGAGACTGTTTCTGCCCTCGCGCCTGAGCGATGCCTTGAATCTCCACTTCGGCCTTCAAGAGCCGGCGGAGTCCATCGGACTGCACGAGGGCCCGTTGCGCGAAACCGGATTCAAGCTGGGCGTCAGTCGTGAGCGCGCCCGGCAACTCCTGGATCTGGCGTTCCATGCGCTGCGCCAGCCCCTGCCTCTGCACGCCGTTGAACCGGTGTTCCAGGCTGCCGAGTCGGAACTGCGATCCGCGGGTGGCGTCCTGGACGCCTCCACCCTGGCCAAACGCCACCATCCGACGTGGAAGGACGCATCGCCGGTCGGCGTCTTTATGCTGCTGGTTCGCCTGCGGCCAGATCGCATCGTCCTCTATCGCGGGTTCTTCAGCCTGCTGGGAGATATTGAAATCGATCGGGTGGAAAAGGCCATGCGCGACCTGCTCCAACCGGACCGTGGACTTCAACCCATCGCGGACCTGTCCGTTCAACTGCCCCAGCCGGCGCGCCCCCCTCGTCTGCCATCGGCCGAACCCCTGTTGTTGGCCTTGCTTCGCCACATGCCGGATACCCTGGCCACGCGGGATGGACGGGCCGGCATTCTGGCCCGCGATGGCATCGAGGTGCTCTGTGAAGTGCTGGCGGATACCGGGGAACGGCCCCTGCGCACCCTTGTGGATGGCTTCAACCGCCGGGTCTACCCCGAATGCCGGCGCGGCAGCGGCACCATTCGCGAGATGCTGGATCGCGATCCGCGCATCCGGAAAACCGCTCCGGGCCGATACGCCCTGCCCGGGGGGCTTCAATCCACTCTGCCCCTATCGCCATGAATGCGCCGGTCCTGCGGATCACTTTTCTCGGAACGGGTACATCCTACGGCATTCCAATGGCCGGGTGCGATTGCCCGGTATGCCGCTCCCCGGATCCCCGCGATCGGCGCTTCCGCACCGCTATCCTGGTGGAGGCCGGTTCGACCACGTTGTTGATCGATACTCCTCCGGACTTGCGGACCCAATGCCTAAACCACGATATCCGGCACATCAATGGCGTGCTGATGACGCATGATCACGCCGATCATATCTTCGGGTTTGACGACCTGCGAGCCTATACCAACCGGATGGAACATCCCATGCCGGTCTGGGCATCTCCGGGAACCGTGCAGACGCTTCGACGCATTTTCAGTTACCTGGACCAGCCCCCCGTCCCCGGCACCTCCTTGGCGCGGATTCAACTGCAGACGGCCCCAGGGCCGTTTGACATCCACGGGATGCGGCTGACCCCGCTTCCAGCAGAACACGGACGGGCGGATATGATCGGATGGAAAATCGAACACCAAGATCGATCGTTTGTCGCCATCCCGGACTGCAAGTCCCTGCCGCCGGCCACGATGGAGATGTGCCGCGGAGCGGATCTGGCCGTGGTGGATGCCCTGAGAATCCGCCCCCACCCAACCCACATGAATCTCGCCGAGGCCGCGGAGGTTCTGCTGGCCATGCAAGCCAGGAAATCGCTGGTCATTCACCTGTGCCATGAAGTGTCGCATGCCCAGGCGGATCAATGGCTCCCCGACGGTATTTCTCCCGCCTATGATGGCTTGCAGATCAACCTCTGGTGAGCCTCCTTCTTGATCGTCCCGTTCTGGGCACTTGAAAGGCCGAAGCATGTGCGCTACGCTTCGGGCATGAGTATCCGTACTTCTATGTTGACGGTCTGTTTTGTGGTCGGCTCAACCGGATGGCTTTCGGCCCAGGAATCCCCTCCCGTGCTGGCCCCCCGAATCGTCTGTGATCAGCCGGTTTTCGAATTCGGCGAGCGGGAGAACACGGAAACCGTCGAACATCATTTTGTCATTCGCAACGATGGGGATCTGTCGCTGGAAATCCGCGGCGTGCGGGCGGGTTGCGGCTGTACGGCGGTGAAGCCGGATGACAGTATTGTCCCGCCTGGTGGTGAAACCAAGATTCAAACGCGCTTCAATTTGCGCGGGCGCAGCGGACAACAGAACATGCGAATCACGGTCCAAAGCAACGACCCGCAAACGCCCACCCTGACGTTGCAATTGCGCGGCACGGCGCTGGAAGGCCTCCGCGCCCAACCGTCGACGTTGTTTTTCGGACGCTTGAACCCCGATGCACCCCGAACCCGCACCTTTGAGATCCTGTCTGGCCGGGCACCCTTTCAAATCACATCGATACGTGCGGAGCAAGAGGGCCTCGTGGTTCGCCCCTTGGAGCCGGAACCCGGCGACGACAACAAGCGCTACCGCTTCGAGTTGATTTTGGATCACTCGCTCCCGGAAGGAACGCTGAATACCCGCCTTGTGATTCAGACCGACGCCCCAGGGCCGTCCGAACTCACCATTCCCGTTGCCGCCTATCTGGTCCCGGCGCCCCCTTCGCCGTGAACGCGGAGCCGCAAGGTCGCCGCCGCGAGGTGACCCGACTGTTGGGCGCCTGTGCCGGCTTGCTGGCGCTGTCGGCGGCGGTTGGAAGCGCGGTGAACACGGTCCGCCCCGGCTCCTCCCGATTGCCCTGGGTGGGCGACTGGGACCGGCACATCGAAACACTGGCCTTTCGAGCGGGCATTCCCGTCACCTTCCTCATGGGCGTCCGGGACCGTCTCCGGGACCCTCACCTGGTGCTGTTCGATGCCCGGACGCCGGACGAATATGCGGCGGGGCATTTGCCGGGGGCGCTCTCCCTGCCCATACGCGACGTGGATGCACGAATCATCGACTACATTGATCGAGCCCGCATGGACTCGCCCATCCTGATCTATTGCGAGGGACTGGAATGCGAAGACGGCCTGGCCTTGGCGCTGAAACTGCGCGAATTCGGATTTGAAGACTTGACGCTCTATCCGGGCGGTTACGAGGAATGGATCGCCTATGGCGGGGTCGTGACCCAGGGGCCCGCCCCATGAACCGAGATCGGCCGTTGTTTGGGTGGCTGGCACGGCTGGCCTTGGCGGCGGTGTTTCTTGCGGCCTGTATCGCCAAAATCCGTGACCCGGAGACATTCGCCCTGTCGGTCCATCGCTACCGCTTGCTGCCGGGAGGGATGGTGAATGCGGTGGCCATTCTGTTGCCGTGGCTGGAACTCACCACCGGCATCGCCATTCTCCTGCCACTACGACGTTGGCGCGCGGCGGGCGCGCTGTTGCTGTTTCTCATGCTGGCCGTTTTCACGGGTGCGATCTCGCTGAATCTGGCCCGGGGCATCGAGGCCTCCTGCGGATGCTTTACCACGCGGGCCGATGCCGCCGTGTCGGATGCCTGGAATCTGCTGCGCAACGGCGCGCTCTTGTGGCTGTCGGCCATGGTATTTCTGGAAGCCTTCCGAGATCAATCCGGACAAACCGACGAACCATCGTGAGTTCCCGACTGCAATCCATCTTCGAGGTCTACGCGATGGGCGCCGGCCCATCAAGCACCCACAGCATGGGGCCGCAACGCGCCGCGCGGTTGTTTGTCGACTCCCTGCCAAACCCGCCCGCGCATGTGCGGGTGACGCTGTTTGGCAGTTTGGCCGCGACCGGTCGGGGGCACTGGACGGATCGAACCCTCGTCCGGACGCTGGATCCCATCCGCACGGAGGTGGCGTTTGATACCACCACCTCCCCGTTGCCCCACCCCAATACGATGACCTTTGAGGCCTTCGATGACGGCGGCCAGATCCTGAAAACCTGGACCGTCTGCAGCATCGGCGGCGGACATCTTCGGGAAGCCGATGGACGCGCCATCCCGGCAACGCCGCATCCGACGGAATATCCGGTGGGCAGTATCGACGAAGCCATGGACTACTGCCGATCCCGCAACCTCTCGTTCGTTCAACTGGTCGAGCAGGTCGAAACCAACCTGTGGCCTCGAATCGAACTCATTTGGAAATCCATGCGCGACACGGTCAAGCGCGGGCTGCACAGCAAACAGATCATTCTGCCGGGGACCTTGGAACTGGCCCGACGGGCGGGCACGACCTGGCAGCGGGCCCAGCGCCTGAAAGGAACCCAACGCGACCTCGGCCTGGTGGCCGCCTTCGCCCTGGCGGTGGCCGAGGAAAATGCCGCGGGCATGCAAGTGGTGACGGCCCCTTCTTGCGGGGCGGCCGGCGTACTGCCGTCCGTGCTGTTCTTTTTCAAGACCATACGCCGGGTCCCCGCGCGGCAGATCCACGAAGCCCTGGCCACGGCCGGACTGTTTGGCGCATCCATTCGCGCGAATGCCACCGTCTCCGGGGCGGAGGCCGGCTGCCAGGCGGAAATCGGTTCCGCCTGCTCCATGGCGGCGGCCGCCACGGCGCAATTGCTCGGGGGCTCCATGAACCAAATCGAATATGCCGCCGAGATGGCGATGGAACACAACCTGGGGCTGACGTGCGACCCGATCGAAGGCTACGTGCAGATTCCCTGCATCGAGCGCAACATGAACGCCGCCCTGCGGGCCATCGAGTGCGCAGCATTCACCTTGTTGACCGATGGGCGGCATCTCGTCAGTTTCGATGATGTGATCGAAGTCATGAATCAAACGGGCCGAGATCTTCAGTCCGCTTATCGCGAGACATCGACGGGCGGCCTGGCCCAGCTCTGGCGACGGGATATTGAACAGCGTCTCCGGCCGAGGCCGATGGCTTGAGCGCCTCGACCAACAGCTTTTCCTGGTCGTTCTCACGCCATGAGACATTCCAAAGCTGCCTGAAACGCTACTATTTTTCCTACTACGGAGCCTGGGGCGGATGGGCCCCCGATGCCCCGGCCACGACACGCGAGCTGTACCTCTTGAAGCGACTGAGCACCCGCCAGCAGTGGGCCGGGCGCCATACCCACCAGGCGATTGAATTCCTGCTCAAAACGGCGCGCAACGATTCGGATGGCGCCCCGGCCGCGACGGCCGGGCCGCGCCAAATCGACCTGATGCGCCGGGAGTTCCGCGAATCACGCGCCGGGCTTTACCGGCAGAATCCCGCTCGCGTGCCGGCCCTGTTTGAGCATGAATACCATTTGGACTTGCCGCCGGAGGAGTGGAAATCCACCGTGGATCGTGTCGCCGAGGCCATCGGCAACTTCTTGCGCTCCGATATCTGGCAATTCCTTCGCTCCTTGCCGGAGGACGCCGTTCTGTCGGTGGAACAGCGTGCGCATGTGGTGCTGGATGGCCTCAGCGTGTTCGCCGTGCCCGACCTGGTTGTGCGCGATGGCGGCCGAATCCGGATCTATGATTGGAAGACGTCTCGAACTCCGCCCGCGCAACACCGCATGCAGGTCGGCATCTACGGCCTGTTGGCATCCCAAGAGTGGGAGGCGGACCCCGCGGCGATCGAGGCCATGGTGTACAACCCGCGCGAGGAAACGCGCGCCACATTCGCCTTCCATGCAGAAGAGATGGAGACACTGCGCGAGTTTATACGCGATTCGGCCGAGGAAATGCTGTTCCCCATGGAGAATCCGGAACAGAACGATCCGGGCGATGGTTCGAATTTCGATTGCACGGCCGACCGGGAAACCTGCAAGACCTGCTCATTCCTGCGCGTCTGCCCACGCTGGATCGGATAGGTTGTATCGGCCAGCCAAATCGATGGCCGGGCGGAGATGCCGCCGCGCCCATGCTCAACGTCAGCGGCCCGATTCGTTCGTCAAGCTGTCGATTTCCCCGGTAGCCGGCAAGTCGGCTTCCGCCGCTTGACGCGCCATCCGGAGTTCCAGGCTGCGGATGTTTCGGCGACTGAGTACGCCAGCGACTCCATCCTCGATATTCTGCCGAAATACGTCGAGCGCCTCTTGGTCACGCCCCATTCGGCGGAGTTGGATGCCCAGTTGTTCGCGGTAGAAAACATGGCGCTGCTGGTAGGAAGCCGCCCGACGGATGTGTTCCAAGGCGCCCTCCGAATCCCCCCGGGCATTGAGCGCTCGCGCCAGGCCAAATTCGGCCGCCATATCCAACGGATTGCGCGCCAGCGCATCGCGGAAATGCCGCTCGGCCTCGGCCGCCAACCGTTGCCGCCCTTCGCGCTCGGCGTCAAGGTCCGGGTCGCGATACAGCAAGGACTGGGTGGCTTTGAAATGGCCCAGGTGGAGATGCGGCTGCCAGTTCAAGTCATCCCAGGCGATGGATCGGTGGTACAGATCCTCCAGGCCATCCCAATCCAAGCGGGTTCGCGCCATTTCACCACGAAGATTCCAGTAATAGGACATGCCCGCGGAAAGGGCGATCCATGCGGCCAGACCGCACGCCACCGCCCCACCCATGGCGATGATTCGTCGCACATGTGCACGCGCGCCACTCCGTCGCAGAGTTCCATGTTCATTGGCATACCAAACGCCCCATGCCACGCCGCCGACCCAAACCAGGGCATGCGGGTTGGGAAAGACATGGAAGTTGAAGTCGAACAGGGCATGAATCAAGTTCGCCGCCAACGCTCCCCCGGCCCCGGCCAGCAGGTAGGCTCCTTCGCGATGCCGCGAGGCGCGAATCGCCCGCATCAGTCCCCACACCAAAACGGCCAAACCTCCAAGCGCCAGGGCAAAACCGACCACACCGTACTCCAAAAGAAGCTGGATGTATTCGTTATGCGGGTAATTCCACGTCAGGTGCTCTTTTACGTGACGCTGGTAGGGCGGATACACCCAGAGATAAGATCCGCCTCCGAATCCCCACAAGGGCCGGTCTCGAAACATGGGCGGGGCATCGCGCCACATTTGCATGCGGATGCCACCCGCCGCCTCTGGATCCTCCAAAACATGGCCCATTCGTTCACGAACGGCCGGCAGGCTCTTCCAGGCGACCAGCCCCACTGCCCCCGCCAGGATAGGCGAGAGAACAAGCCCCAGCAGAAACCACTTTCGGCTTTTTCTCCACACCAACAAGAGAAGGCCTGCCGCCATGCCCCCCAGCATCCCGAGCCATGAACTGCGCGACTGAGTCCAATATAGGACGGGGCTGGCGACCACCAGAAAATAGATCGACATCAGCCGCAAGGGAAAGCCGGCCTCCGGGAGCGCCACAAGCACCAGGGCGAGCGGCATCAGCATGGCCAACATGTTGCCGAAGTGGTTGGGGCAGACGTAGGTTCCGCTGGCGCGCATGCCGTATTGCTCCGGACGCAGGGTCCACAGGACCATCCGCGATCCATTGGCATGCTGGACCAACGCATAGAGCCCATTCATGGCCACCACCATCAACAGAATGCCCAACAACCATTTCCATCGGTGCGGCGCTCCGCCGAGTTGACAAAAGGAAAAGACGGCCGCCAGCAGGCAAAACCACCGCAAGCCCTCCCAGCGGGCCGTATAGGAAACCTCCACCCAGAATACACCGGCCGCCACGTATGCGCACAGGAGCGCAAGCAGCGTGAACCCAGGTGGAATTCGCCATGAGGGAGTGGCAGAAAACAGGAGGGGGCGTGCAAATACCAGCATCGAACCCAGAAAGGACATGATCAACCCAGGGGCATAGCCCCATACCCGGGTCGAGCCAAGCAACCCCATCCCCCCCGTTGCAGGCCACATCAGCAAGATCAAGGCGACCGCATCGTAGAGCCGCTCCCCTCCCCTTACCCGCTCGACCGCCATTCCCGGGTACGAAGTCTCTGGCATGGCGTCCGGCCGAACCCTACCAGCGGCTGCGCTTCACCTCGATGATGTCATCCGGCTCCAGGATAATATCGTCTTGGGGATTTCGATCGAGACGGCGGGCATTTCGGATCGTCTTGACGATCCGCCCACCCCGCTTGATTTCTACCCGACCGCTGGCAAATTCCGTATAACCACCCGCGCCGGCAATCGCCTGAGATACACGTGTGGAGGCCACGATTTGGTAGCGCCCCGGCCCGCGAATTTCTCCTTGGACATAGTAGTAGCGGGTCGGCACATTGACATTGACCGACATATTGCGGTAGATGCCTTGTTCCTGATAGATGCGACGAATATTGCGCGCCAATTCGGATGCGGTCTGCCCCTCCGCTACCACCTCGCCAATAAACGGCAGCGGGATCTGGCCAAACTCATCGATGATGGCCTCGATGGCGTCGGCCGATGGAATTCCGCGTAAAAACACCTGCACCAAGTCGCCCTTCTTCAAGGTATAGGCTACACCATCTGCGGTAGAATCCGTCTCGCTCACGGACGGCGGTGGCAGGCTGGGCGGGGGCGGTTCCGGCGCGGCGGGAGGGACGGGCTGCGGCGCCACCGCGGGGGGTGGCGGGACAACCTGGACAGGAGGTTGGGAAGGCGCTTCGGGCACGACCCGGACAGGCGGTGGCGGGGGCTCTTCAGGACGGGGGGGAATCGGGCGCCGATCCAGCGGCGGCGGCTCGCGAGCAGGACGGCGCGGGGGAGGCGCGGGGGTCGGATCCGGTGCCGAGGCCGGCGGGCGCACTTCGGTTGCGGCGGGGGCAGGCTCGGAAGCCGGTGCCGGTGCCGCGGAATGCGTCTGTCGACTGCGCTCCGCCACCAACTCGGCATATCGATCGTAGATTCGCCGGTTGTGCGATGGCCTCTGGCATCCAGCCATCAAACCCAGCGCCAAGCCCAGCCAGAGGATGGCACCTGCATAACGGCGTATCATCGAGTTCTCTTTCACATCAAGCTTCCATCGCATTGTCATCCGGTTCAGATTCCTGCTTAGAACTACCATAATACTTCTTGGTCGTATAGTGGTAGTAGTAATAATAATCGTCGCGCATGATGTTGATGTTGTTCAACACCGAACCCATGAGGCGACCGCCCGCATTCTCAATCATGCGCTTGGCTCGCAGGGAAATGATTTTGGGATATTTCCGGTATTGCACCACCAGCAGCACCCCATCGGCTTCGCCAGCAAGGATCGCGGCATCCGTCACGCCCAGAATCGGGGGGGAATCCAGCAGGATAAAGTCGTACTGGTCCTTGACGGCATTGATGGCGGCCCGCAGGCGCGGCGCATTCATGATGCCCATGGACCCCCGGCGCAACCGACCGCTGGGCATCATCCACAGATTGGGCACTCCGCTCTCCTGAATCACCTCTTCGGCCTTCATTTCGCCTGTGAGGACATTGACCAAACCCGTTCGGTTGTTCAAGCCGACCATCTTATGCTGCACCGGACGGCGCAAGTCGGAGTCGATGATCAGCACACGACTGCCCTGTTCCGCACAGACATAGGCCAGATTGAAGAGGGTTGTCGACTTTCCTTCCCCCACACCGCCGCTGATGACGGCGAATGTTTTCTGATTCCCCTCCCGCGCCAGCAGCGCCAGGCTCGTCCGCAGAGATCGATAGGCTTCGCCCTGCCCACTGGAGGGGCCCGATTCCGTCAACGGCCGCGATTGCTGTGGAACCACTGCCAGAACCGGCAGGCCAAGGTACTTCTCCACCTCATCGACGGTCTTGATCGAAACATCGAGGTATTCCACGAAGAAGGCCAATCCCGTGCCGGCCATGAACCCCAGGACGACGCTCAGGAAGATGTTCAGCGGCACGATCGGACTGGAGGGGCGCGACGGCGGCTCGGCCTCTTCCACAATCCGCACCGTTGTACGAGGCACTTCCACCTCAATCCCGGTTTGGGTGATGCGGGCGCGCAGGGCCGTCAAGATATCCCGCTGGACGGATACATTCCGTTCCGCCCGATCAAAGGGCAAGTAATCCTCGGCTTCCGACTCGATGTCCGAAGTCTTGATGATCTGCAATTCCTCTTCGAGGGCCGTGAACTTCTGCAGGGCGACTTGATAATCGGCTCGCAAACCGGCCTTCAGGCCGTCGAGGGCTGAAGTCAACTGCCGCCGCAGCTCCGCGACCGCCCCTTTCAGGCGCAACACGTCCGGATGGTTTTCCCCCATGACGCCAGTGTTCAACATGAGTTGCAGACTGACCTGGCTGTCGATCAACTGCTGACGAATCCCCATCAATACGGGGTCGGATACAATGTACGCAGCGGCATCCATCAGGGTGTCGCCATCCAATCCCTCCAACTGGTCTAGCCGGGCTTTGCGCACCAGCATTTCAACCCGTGCATTGCTGCGCTCGGCTTCCAGCATGTTCAACCGGGTCGCTTCCACGCGAATCCCCATGCCCTGCCGTCCGATGAGCGCAATCCCCCGGTCCTGGCGAATGCGCTCCAACTCGGCTTCGGCCTCTTCCACGCGCTCCTGCTGCATGCGCACCTGGTTGCTCATCGCATCGATGGCCCGCTGAATCTCCCGGCGCTTCTCGTTCAACCGCCGATCGCTGTAGACATTGGCGATTTCATTGGCGATTTCCGCCGACCGTTTCGGATCTTCGCTCCGGACGCTGACATTCATCAGGGTTGTATCGCGATCCTGCTCCACCCGCAGACTTCGCTGCAAAATCTGCAGGGCCAGTTCCGGGGATATCGGCGACTTGTCCTCGTTGAGCTCCGCACCCCATACCCGCTGAAGATTCAAATTGCGAATCACCTCCATCAGCACGGGCCGGGAGCGCATGATCTTTTCCTGGGTCATCAGGAAGAACGGGTTGTACCCCATCCGCGAAGCCTCGCGGGAGTAGAACGGATCGACATCCAAGGCGTCTTCCCGGACTTCGAGTTGGGTCGTGGCCGTATATTTTTTGGGCATCATCAGGGTATAGGCCGTACCCGTCACAATGGTCAACAGCGCCACCGCGAGGATGACTTCTTTGCGGTCGCGAACGACTCGCCAATAGTCGAGGAAATGCAGTGCCGAGCTTTGGGATTCTTCTGCCATGGGTGTCTATCCTGATCCTTACATGTCCGGCGGGGCAAGAGGCCCCGCCGGATCAGCCATTGCTTGGGGACAGAAGGCCGCCGCAATCAGACGCCGCGGCCACCGTTGCCGCCTTAGAAAAGCTGGACTTTCCAGCCAATGTCGAACCGATTGCGGTCGTATTCCACCCGGTTGCGCACGTCGCTGTCCAGCTTCACGAACTGCCAGCCGGCCTCCAGCCAGTTGATCCGGCCCACCCGGTAGGCCAACCGGGCGCTAACGAGATAGGAGTTTTCATCCGCGTCTTCCAAGGTCCTATCCAGCGCATAGTCGGCTTCGTAGTTGCTCAACGTGAATCCCGAGCTCAGGTAGAAACTCAGTCTGGCGGTGAAGTCGTGCGCCAGGCTCAATGACAGGTAGGTGCGATTCTGGGCGAGATAGTTGGCCACATCCGACTCGTAAATCGAGTAGGAGGCGGCCGCGGTGATCCGCGTGGAGGGGCTCGGCAGGAACGTCAACGACGCCTCGCCATACGGCTCGGTCTGGTCGTCATAGGCGTCCAACTCGTAGGTGCGCGCTTCCACGCCCGCCCGGAAGGTGCCGATCAGTTGCGGGACAAAGGTCTGCTCCAGGCCCAGGCCGGCAAAGATGCTTTCGGAATCGCGCTGGCGGCCTACGGCGGCTTCATCGTACGTTACCACTTGATAGCGCAGGTCCGCATTCACGGTGGTCAGGCTCGCCAGTTGCTGGCGCACGGTCAACCCGCCGACAATCGTGTAGTAGTTGTTGTCCTCTTCGGTATCCGCATCGTTCAGGTAGCGGACCATCACGGAGCGACCCGACAGGTCGATACGCGTGGTCGGCTGGATCCGGTACGACAAGGTCGCGAAGAAGGAGTTGACCAGGTTGTCGTCGTTGCTGCGGACGAGATAGTCGCCGTCGACCAACTCCGGCAGTTGGCTGTAGCGAAGAGTGTCACTCAGGGACAAGGTCAACGAAGGGCTGAAGTTGTGGATGAAATTCACATCCAGGTTGTGCAGGAAGTCAATATCGTCTTCTTCGCGGTCGGAGTACCAGATCACGGACGGCTGGTAGCGCAGGCCCAAATACGTCCGCTGCAGATTGAGGTTCACCATCAACTGGAGTTCTTCAATGATGCGGAAACTGTCTTGCTTCGGATGGGCAGCCGAGTCATCCCCCTGGTACACATTGTCGTCATAGCCAATGCGCAACCGATTGAAGAGATGAATGGGTGCCGTGTTCGCCGCCTGCAGAGCCGGCACGGTCAACGCGAACATCAGGCTCGCAACGATAAGAGTTTGAATCAGTTTCATGCCCGTTTTCCTTTTATGCTTTGACACTCGTTGTCGCTCACTCGACCATCAATAAGGGGTCGGCGGGATCGGGCGGAACTCGCCCATGATCATTTCCATCTCGCTGAGCACCCGGACAGCCAGATTCAAGTCCACCGTGTATTGAACGGTGCTCGGGGCGAAATCCATGCCGCGAACCAACGGGTCCGTGGAGTGCAGCGTGATGTCCTGCCCCATGCCTTCGGGCAGCAGTTCGATCATCTGAATCGTACTGCTCAACGAGTCTTCCACGGATATCCCCAACTCTGCCAGGGCACTGATCCACGATTGAGGATCCGCCGGGTTTTCGACCATGTCCTCCATCCGCATGGCCAGCATGAGAACCCGGGCCAAGTCCGCGCGGGTGACCACGGCATCCAACTTCCATCCATCTTGCGGAGCGATGCCGTTTTGCATCAGGACATCGAACATCTGCTGCGAGGTCGGCGCATTGGGCAGGAACCGAACCAGCCCCAGCGCGCGTACCATCAATTCCGCCAGTTGCGGGTGGGTCACCGGCCGGGCCTCCTCCTGCTCTGCCTGTGCAAAAACAAGCGACGATCCCATGATCAACCCAATCACTGCCCATACGAGGATTTTCTTCATCTGATGCACTCCTTGCACACTGGCGTCCAGCCTGCCTTGTTTTCAATCGAACCGGTGCGGCCCTTTATCGATACCGTTATACTGCCCGCATAGTGCCCCAGCCCCCCCGTTTCGTCAACCGCTAATTACAATAATTCAAGACCTGTTTTGAGATTGCCTTCTTTGTCCGCCCGGTGCAGAATGGCGCGCTCAAACAGGCAGGTATGGATTGTAGAGGACGGAGGGTGACGGTATGGCCAAACTAAGCGGAATGTCCGGCGATTTCAAGGGGCGTGAGTTTCCCCTCGAGCAAGGTGAAATCACAATCGGACGCAAGGCCGACAACACCATTTCGCTGGATCACCCCACCATTTCCAGCCATCATTGCCGGATTCTTCACAATGGCGACAGCTGCATTTTGCAGGATCTGGACTCGACCAACGGCACTCGCATCAACTCGCGGGATGTCAAGGAAAGCGCCCTGCACCACAAGGACTTGATTCAACTCGGCTCCATCGAGTTTCTGCTCGATGCGCCTGAACTGGCCGCATCCGCCGCACGCTATACCGAGGCCGACGCCGAAATGGCCGCCGGCGCCATGTCGGCTCCGGAAGATTTTGCCAGTATTTCCCCTTTTGGCGCCCGCCCCCGGGCGCGCCGAGGGACCTGGTACTTTCTCCTCGCCGTCACGGGCGTGCTCGCTCTGTTGGCCATGATCTTCTTCTTTTTCATGCTGCTGGGCGCCGGGTGAGTACCGGGCCGGCCCCCCATGCCGTCGCCCTGCCCCCATCCCTGCCGCCGCGGCTTCACCTTGGTCGAAGTCTTGCTGGCGACCGCCCTGACGGCGCTGATTGCAACCATTCTCGCGCTGCTGGCCCATGCCCTGTTGTCGGCCGGTGACGCTCAGGCCGGCCGCCTTCGGGGCCCATTCGCCGCCCGTGCGGCCTTGCGCAGCCTTTCCCGAGACCTTTCCTGCGCCTTTTCCCCTCCCATGGAACAAGTTGTCCCCCTAAAGCTATCCACATCCACCGAACCGGATCAACCCGAAACCAGCCTGCTCCTTTATGTCCCGGTTCCGGAGCCGTCCCTTCCCCTGGGTTATGATATTCATCAGGTAACGTATGAGGTCCACCGCTCCGGGAAAGCCGCGCGGGAACTCCGACGGATGGCCGCGCCATGCTCCGGCCCCGGCACAAACACCCCCATGACCCGCATCCTGTTGCGAGGACCCTTTGCCTTCTCCATGCAAGCGGTCAGCGATGCCTCCTCTCATGATTCCTGGCCCCCGCCCAATGAAGAGGACCCTGAACTGCCCACGTCCATGACGGTGAATCTGACTTGGGACCAAAGAGAATCCTATCAGACCGAGGTTCTCATCCAGCCGACAATCCGCATTCGCTCCCCCATTGAGCGCGCAAGTTCGGGCGAACGCGGGCCGGAGGATTAATCGCCGCACCAATTCCACGTCCGGATTGTCAGGCCGATGGCGCCCCGCAAGGATAGCGCGCCGGGCATCCGAAAACGCTTGCCGCAAGCTCGTTGAACACGTATGGTGCCGGCCTAACGACCACGAAGTCGTCCAACTCCCGGTGCTCGGGTGGTGGAATGGCAGACACGCATGTTTGAGGGGCATGTGGGGCAACCCGTGGGGGTTCGAGTCCCCCCTCGAGCACCATTTTTTGTGGTTCTTCTGCGCCGTTCCGAACCGTAAGAACTTGTCAGCGGCGTTGGCGCGTCCTATATATCCCCTGCAATGAATCCCGTTCGCTACATCAGCACCCGCGGCAAGCAAACTCCGCTTTCCTTTAAGGATGCCGTCATGACCGGACTCGCCCGCGATGGCGGCCTGCTCCTGCCCGACCGTATCCCCAGCGTTACCAACCACCTCGCCGACTGGCAGGACCTGGACTACGCCAGCCTGGCGTTTGAAATCATTCGCCTCTTCAGCGATGACATCCCCCCTGACCGGCTCCGAAACCTGCTCCTGACTGCCTATGCGGCCTTTGATCACCCGGAAGTCGCCCCGATCCGCCCGGTGGGTAACGTGCACATCTTGGAACTGTTCCACGGCCCGACGCTTGCCTTCAAGGATATTGCCCTGCAGTTTCTCGGCCGCCTTTTCGAGGACATCCTCGAAGAGCGCAATGCCCGCCTCAATATCCTGGCCGCCACCAGCGGCGACACCGGTTCCGCCGCCATCGCCGGCGTGCGCGGGCAGAAACGCATCTGCATATTCGTCATGCATCCCAAAGGCCGGGTCAGTCCTCTTCAAGAGCGCCAGATGACGTCCATTCTGGATGACAATGTGTTCAACCTGGCGATCGCCGGCAGCTTTGACGATTGCCAATTGATCATGAAGACCCTCTTTAATGATCTACCCTTCAAGGATGCCCATGCCCTCGGTACGGTCAATTCCGTCAACTGGGCGCGGGTGCTCAGCCAGATTGTCTACTATTTTTATGCCGCGTTCCGGACCATGGAGTCCACGGGGGCGGATCAAGTGCAATTTGCCGTTCCCACCGGCAACTTTGGCGATATCCTGGCCGGCTGGTACGCCAAGCGCATGGGCCTGCCGGTTCGCCGCCTCATTTTGGCCACCAATGAGAACGACATCCTGGCCCGCTTCTTTAACAGCGGCATCTATGCCAAGGGGTCCGTGGTTTCCACCGTCAACCCCTCCATGGATATCCAGGTCGCCAGCAACTTCGAGCGCTGGCTGTATTACAAGGTTGGAGGCGATCCCAAAGCGATCTGCCGCCTGATGGTTCAGTTCGCCATGGAAGGCCGCTTGGTCATCCCTCCCGACTCCCTCGGCCAGGTGGATGAGGAAATCGTCGCCGGGTCGTCGGACACCCCTCGAACGCTTGCCACCATTCAACGCTACCATGAAAAGCACAACTACCTGCTGGATCCCCACACCGCCGCCGGCGTATTCGTTGCCGAGCAGTTCAATGAGTACGACGATCCCATGATCTGCCTGGCCACCGCTCATCCCGCCAAGTTCCCGGAGGCCATTGTCGAGGCCACCAGCCAGGACCTGGCGCATCACCCCCATCTGGAGGCCCTGCAACAGGCCCCCACCCGCTGCGACGACCTCCCCAACCAGCCGGCCGCCGTCAAATCTTACCTTGCGGAACGTGCGCGATAACCCGCCATCCGATCACCCATTTGAACCCGTCTCGGCATCCTGCCCATGACCATCCCCGCCCATATTGATCGCCATTGGTTCCCACGCGCCGCCGGGTCCGATCTCCGGGAAATTCCCTTCCCGTGCGGCGTCTGCGAATCGCCCCCCCTGCCCCTGGCCGCATTCACCGAACGGCATCTGCAATGCATCTGGGCGGATGACCGGCTACGCCCCCCCCACCTGACCACCCACTCCGGCGAACAGGTGCAGGTCGAGCATCCCGGCGAATGGAATACCGGGCCCGGACCCGACTTTTTCAAAGCCGCCCTTCGCGTCGGCCCCGAATTGCGACGCATCACCGGCGATGTCGAAATTCATGTCCGTCCCGGCGACTGGCAGCGGCACCGCCATGCCAACGATCCGCGTTACGCCAGGATCTGCGCGCATGTGTCGTATTACTCCGGCGCCCTGGCCCCGGCTGAACTGCCTCCGGGCTGCCTCCAGATCACCCTGCGGCCCGCACTCGATGCCATTTCCGATTTTGCATTCGACAACATCGACCTGATGGCCTACCCCGTGGCGGCCCGCGCCACCCCGCCGCCCTGCCGCGAAGCCATGAAACGGCTCTCGCCGGCGGAACGCGGAAACCTGCTCGATGCCGCTGGCGAAACCCGCCTGCGGCGACGCGCCGAAGCCCTGCATTCGGCCATGCTCGATCGCGGCCCCGCACAGGTCGTCTATGAAGAAGTCATGGCCGCGCTCGGCTATCGCCAGAACAAAGCCCCCTTCCGCCGCCTGGCCCGATTGCTGCCGTTGGATCAGTTGCGCGAGGAGTCTGCCGGCAACCCGATTCGCGCCTACGCCTTGATGATGGGTTGTGCCTCCCTGCTGCCCGATCCCACCATCATCCGACGCGCATGGGATGACGAAACCAAGTCCTTCCTGCGGCAGACTTGGGATGCCTGGTGGCCCCTTTCCAATGATTACCTCGCCCGCTGCATCCCCCGCTCCGACTGGACCATGGCGGGTGTCCGACCGGCCAACCGGCCGGAACGACGCCTGATGGCCGCCGCCATGCTGTTTGCGCCCTCCCCCGGCCTGCCGGAACGCATCGAGGCCATCTCCGCCAATCCCCGTGGCGTTTCCACCGCCCAATGGCTCGCCCTCTTCGACTTGCCCGATGCCCCCTATTGGTCACGCCGCCTTTCCTTTGCCGGTTCCCCCGCTTCCGAACCCATTGCGCTCGTCGGCTATCCCCGGGCGCGGGCCATCCTCGTCAACCTGCTCCTTCCCGCTTTCGCCGCCATGGGCGCCCCCGCTGACGCCTGGCAGCCCCTCCGCGACTCCCTCCCCGCCGAGGAAACCAACGAATTGATTAAGCAAACCGCGCTGCGGCTTTTCGGCCCGGATCACACCCCGCGCCTGTACCGCTCCGGCTTGCGCCGACAGGGACTGATCCAGATCCACCACGACTACTGCCTCGGCGACCGTTCCCTCTGCGCCAACTGCCCCTTCCCCACGCATATCGGGGTCAGCCCTTGAATGTTGAATATGGCGCACATCGGGGTCAGCCCTTGAATGTTGAATATGGTCCAACTTTCAAGATTCAAGGGCTGACCCCGATGAAGATCGATGAAGAAGGGCTGACCCCGATGAAGATGGACGCACGGCCTGCTCGGGTCTATGAGCATCGCTTTGCCTTCCCCCCGGAGGCGGAGGATGAAAACCGGCACGTCAACAACATCGAATATGTGCGCATGATGCAGGAATCCGCCATTGCCCACACGCGACGTAATGGCTGGACGCCCGAAGAATTGCATACCCGCGGCTGGACGTGGGTCGCGCGCTCGCACTTCATTGAATACCTCCAGCCCTGCCGCGCTGGCGAGGAGATCGAAATCCACACATGGGTTTCAAACTTCAAGAAGATCCGCTCCCTGCGCAAGTACCGCTTTGTGCGCGCCTCCGATGGCGCCCTCCTCGCCCGCGCCGAAACCGACTGGGTCTTCCTCGATTTCCACAAGGGCCGCCCCATGGCCATCCCGCCGGAAGTGCTTGCGGCCTACCTCATCGTGCCCGACGAAGAATTGCCCCCGTCTGGCGTCGAGTAGGCCCCCTTTCGCCGACGCGATCTGCCGCTATTGTTGACCGGTTTTCCACGCTATGGAAAACTTTTTTCCACAGCGTGGAAAACGTGGACCCGCAAGAAACGAGCCGTTTGACCGACCTCCTAGTCGCCTGCCGACACGCAAGGGCGGCAGAACGGAGAGGGTTCGAACGGATTCCTAGAAGCCGAACTTGACGCCGAGGTTGACGGAAAGACCATCGAGGGAATACTTCTCCCTGACGTCGGAACCGCGCCATTTCCACTCGTCGTCCTCGTTGATAAGGTTGTACTTGGCCTCGCCGAAGATGGTGGCTCTGGCGAGGACGACGTTGAGGCCGACGAGAGCGAAGTAGCCGACGCTGTCCTTGGCCTTGGCGTCGTCCCAGACGTTGCCGGCGTTGAAATCCAGGTTCTTGAGATAGTAGCCAACGCCGGCGCCGACATAGGGCTTGAGCATGTCGCTGGCGTCGAGGGTCCAGGAAAGAACGGCTTCGAGGGGGATGAGTTCCATTTCCTTTTCGGCGCTGCTGAAGAGATCGTTACGGAGATAGGAGGCCCGGGCCTCGATGCCGAAGCCGCCGCCGATGCGGGTGCCGAGCCTGACGCCGCCGCCGTAGAGATCATCGTAGTCCTTGCTGTCCCAATAGGTGCCGAAAATGCCGATGCCGGCTTGGGCGATGGGAAGAACGAAGAGAACCAGACCAATCAGAACAATCCACTTTTTCATGACCACGCTCCTTGAGTTGTTTTGTATATATGTGTATCCACGCTGGACAACCTAGCGGACGGGAGGCCCATTCTCCATGGGGTGAAACCCCACCGCATTCGGGCCTGCGATCGAATCCGTTACGATCGTTCGCGGATTTCCACGCGGCGGATCTTGCCGCTGATGGTTTTGGGCAGTTCCTTCACGAACTCGATCAAGCGTGGATACTTGTAGGGAGCGGTCACCGCCTTCACGTGCGCCTGCAACTCATGCTTCAGCTCTTCGGAGGCCTCGAAACCCTTGGCGAGCACGATCGTCGCCTTGACGATCTGCCCGCGCTCGTCGTCGGGCACGCCCGTCACCGCGCATTCCATCACGGCCGGATGCTCCATCAGCGCGCTCTCGACCTCGAAGGGCCCGATGCGGTAGCCGCTGCTCTTGATCAGGTCGTCGTCGCGGCCCACGTACCAGAAATATCCGTCCTCGTCCTGCCACGCCACGTCGCCGGTGTGATATACCCCGCCGCGCAGGCATCGCGCGTTCCCCTCCGGATCGCGGTGGTAGCCCTGGAACATCCCCAGCGCGCGGCAGCGGTCGCCGGGCACGACGATCTCGCCCTGCTCCCCCGCGTCGCACCGCGTTCCATCGGGGCGCGCCAGAAACATGCCGTACAGCGGCGAGGGCTTGCCCATCGAACCGGGCTTGGGCTCCATGCCCGTGAAATTGCCGACGCCCACCGTCATTTCGGTCTGCCCGTAGGCTTCCATCAGGTTCAGTCCCGTCGCCTTGCGGAATTGCTCGTACACTTCCGGGTTCAGCGGCTCGCCCGCCACCACCGCATATTCCAGGCGGGAAAAATCGTATTTGCCCAGATCCTCCTTGATCAAAAAACGGTACACGGTCGGCGGCGCACAGAAGGTCGTCACGCCATGCTTCGCGCACATCTCCAGCGTCTTGGTGGGCGAGAACTTCTCGTAGTCGTGCACGAAGACGGCACTGCCGCAGATCCACTGGCCGTAGAGCTTGCCCCAGGCGGACTTCGCCCAGCCCGTGTCCGCCACCGTGTAGTGGAGCCCCCCGTCGCGCACGTTCTGCCAGTACTTCGCGGTCACAATGTGCCCAAGCGGATAGGTGAAATCGTGCGCCACCATCTTCGGCTGCCCGGTCGTGCCCGACGAGAAGTAGATCAGCATCGTGTCGCCGTTTTGCGTGCCGTCCGCGCCGGAGGGCCTCGCCCACTGCCCATCCGCCGCGGCCATCTCCGCCGCGAAGTCCAGCCAGCCCTCGCGCGCGCCATTCAAGCGCATTTTCAGGATCGGCCCATCCGTCGTCTGGTCCGCGGCGCGGTCGATGGCGTCCTCCAGCGCCGCATCGGGCACGGTGACCACCATGCGGATGCCCGCCCGCTCAAAACGGTAGGCCAGGTCGTGTTCCGTCAGCATGTGCGTCGCCGGCACGCCGATCGCCCCCAGCTTGTGCAGGCCCAGCAGCGCATGCCAAAACTCCAGCCGCCCCTTCAGGATCAGCATCACGGGATCGCCCTTGCGGATGCCGTGCGTGTGGAACACCTGCGCCGTCCGATCGCTCCCTTCCTTCAAGTCGGCGAAGCTCACGGTCTTCTCCTCGCCTTCGTCGTTGCACCACACCATCGCCCGACGGTCGGGCTCATCCCGCGCCAGCGCATCCACCACGTCGTAGGCGAAATTGAACTTCTCCGGCACCCGGATCTCCAAGTGGTCGCGGAAATCCTCGTACGACGAAAATTCGCTCCGGTTCACGAATTGCTCGAGCATGGCCATCACACACCCCTTCCGTCAGAGAATCATGGCCAGGAAGCGCGCGGGTTTGCCATCGAGCGCCTGCATGGAATGGCCGTGGTTGGAATCGAAATAGACGCAATCCCCCGTTTCCAGCACCAGTTCGTTGCCGTGAATGTGAACCGCCATCCGCCCCTCCAGCACGTAATTGAATTCCTGCCCGGGATGCGAATTGGCATGGAGCCCCGATTCCCCTGTATCCGCCGGGACCGTCACTTCAAACACATCCGCCTTGCGCCCCGCAAAGTTTGCCGCCAGGTTCCGGTATTGATAATCCCTGCGCCGCTCCACCGTGACTCCGCCCCCTTGGCGGGTCACGCAGAAGATTTTCATTCGCGGTGCTTCGCCGGTCAGCAACTCCGTCAAGTCCGTCTTCAACACCTTGGCCGCATCATGCAGCAGGCTGGCCGGAATATCCGCCTTCCCCTCCTCGAAGTCTTCGTACTCCGACAGGTCCACCCCCAGGGCCTCCGCCACCTCCGCGCTTGTTCGACCCTCGATCTCCCGCAACTCCTTCAGCCGGGCCGCGATTTCCCTGCGTTCCTCTTTCATCGTCCAGATCCTCCAGCGCCATCATGCCCTCCCTGCGATCCCTCGCCAATCCAAAAACCGGCACCCCGCAGGCCCGCGGAGAACGGGCATTCTGCGCTGTTGTCCAGTGGTGGGGATGGCCATCGTTGACAGGCAGCACTCCTGTTCTAGTCGCGGATGATCCTCACATGCCTCCGGAAAATTTCGGGAACAGGTGCTCAGACCCCAAGAACCCATCGTGCGATGGAGAAATAGATCAGCACGCCCAGCACATCCGCCATGGAGGTGACCAGAGGACCGCTGGCCGTTGCCGGATCTAAGCGGATTTTATACAGGCCAATCGGCAAAAGGGTCCCTAGCAGACTGCCGGTCACGACAACGGTCAGCATGCTCAGGGCGACCACAATCGCCACTCTCCATCCGCCGCGCCAGAGACCCAGAAGAAATACCGCAAATGCCATCGCGCAACCCAGCCATACGCTCAATCCAATCTCTCTCAACAGCAGTCGCAACCAGTCGCGGGATTCGATCTCACCGGTGGCCATCGCGCGGACGACCAGCGTCGATGCCTGCGAGCCCGCGTTCCCCCCGCTGTCAATGAGCAGGGGAAGAAAAAACACCAGCGCAACCACCGCGACAATGGTCTCTTCAAAGACGCGAATTCCCGCCCCGGAAAAGACTCCCACCACCACCAGTCCCAACAGCCAGCCGATTCGTTTGCGAATCAGGAGCCCTGCCGTGGCGGCTTTGAAATCCATGCGCAGGGGGCGGACGGTGGCCAGGCGGTGAAAATCCTCCGTGTCCTCCTCCTCGGCAACATCCAGAATATCGTCCGCCGTCACAATCCCCAGAAGAATGCCGTCCGTGTCCACCACCGGGAGGGCGTAGACGTCATATTTCTTGAACACATGGATGGCCTCTTCGCGATCCTGGAGGGAGGTTAAGCAGGCGGGTTGACGTTCCGTAAGATCGTCCACGGGGGTCGAGGGGTCAACCAGCAACAGCTTACGCAAGCGCAAGCCGGCTATGAATCGCCCCCCCTCATCCGCCATATAGATCATTTCCAGGATTTCCGAATCACCGCCCGTCCGCCGGATATGCTCCAACGCCTCGCCGACCGTGCAATCCGGCCGAATCTTCACATAGCGGTCGGTCATGAGCCGGCCAACACTGCTCTGCGGATAGCTCAGCAGCGCCAGGGCTTGACGGCGATCCCGCTCATCCAGAAGGGCCAGCAGGCGTTGGGTAACTTGGGCGGGGAGCTCATCGAACAGCGCCGTGCGGTCATCCGGCGATAACGTGGCCAGTACATGGCGGATATCTTCCTGGACCATGCCCTCCAACAGCCGGTTTTCCAGACGGCTATCCAGTAGAGAGAATACCTCATCGGCCAATTGCCGGGGCAGCATTCGAAAAAGTAGAAGACGATCCCGATCCTTTAGCGCCGACAGCAACTCGGCGATTTCGGGAGCCGGCTGGGTGGCCAGAAAGTCACGGACCTCGGCGAAACGCCCGCCTTCCAGCATTTCCAGAATATCGGGCAACAGCAGATGACGGAGGATCATCGCCGGACTCGCTTTCGATGGATTGGCTGGGAGGGCTGCTCATGCAGAATGTATCGGCCTCCGGTCTCCGCCCCCCTTGGAGGAGAGGACATGCCGGAAGCAACTATTGATTCGATTGGCGATCATATGCCTGAACCGGCTCAGGAACAAGTCTGGAGTATCCCAATTGACCATCATCCGATGTTCGGGGAACTCATGCCCCCACCGGTCATTTATTGGCTTTTCACGGGCAGGCGTGGCATCCTACTGTATAGATAGGAGTAGATCGGACATGGCCAGCACCTTTGGAACCCTTTTTCGCGTGACGACGTTCGGCGAGTCTCATGGCAAGGCCGTGGGCTGCATCGTCGATGGCTGCCCCTCGCGCATCCCGCTGTCGGAGGCGAACATTCAGCCGCAGTTGGACCGGCGACGCCCAGGGGCCTCCGCCCTGACCACGCCGCGCAAGGAAACGGACACGGTCACCATCCTGTCCGGCGTCGAGCGCGGACTCACTCTCGGCACGCCCATCGCCATGAGCATCCCGAATGCCGACACCCGTCCGGGCGACTATGCCGAAATGGAAACCATTCCCCGCCCATCCCACGCCGATTTCACCTATGCGGAGAAGTACGGCATGCGCGCGCGCTCCGGCGGCGGACGCGCCTCCGCCCGGGAAACCGCCGCACGGGTCGCCGCCGGCGCACTCGCCGAAACCCTGCTGGCCGCCTGCCACCCCGTGGAAATCGTGGCTTGGGTCGAGTCGGTCGGCGACATCGTCGCGCCCCGCCCCGACTTGGCCGCCATCACCCGTCCCGACGTCGACGCTACGTTGATTCGCTGTCCCCACACCCCCACCGCCGAGCGCATGATCGCCCGCATCGAAGAAGCGCGCGATGCCGGCGATTCGGTCGGCGGCATCATCGCCTGCGCCTGCCGCGGCCTGCCGCCCGGATGGGGCGAACCGGTCTTCGATAAACTCCACGCCCTGCTCGCGCAGGCCATGATGTCGATCCCCGCCACGCGCGGATTTGAAATCGGCGAAGGGTTCGGGGCCACCCTCCTGCGCGGCTCCGCTCACAACGACCCCTTCGAAGCCCGCCCCGGCGGAGGCATCCGTCCCGCCACCAATCATTGCGGTGGCATTCAGGGCGGCATCTCCAATGGGAAGCCCGTATTCTTCCGCGTGGCCTTCAAGCCCGTCTCCACGATCTCCCGGCCGCAGCCGACCGTCGCGTTCGACGGCACCCCTGTCCTCTTTGAGGCCCAGGGCCGCCACGATCCCTGCGTCCTGCCCCGCGCCGTCCCGATCGTCGAATCCATGGCGGCTCTCGTTCTGGCCGATGTCTTCCTCCTGCAACACGTCCAGCTCGTTCCGCGTTTGGCTGAATCCACCAAGGAACCCCCATCATGAAGAATCCCCTTTTTGTGCTCCTGCTGTTGATTCCATTGGCGGCCGGCGCCGCCAACCCGCGCTCCATTTCCATCACCATTCAGGAAAACGGGCGCGCCCAGATATCCGAGACCCATGATGTGCCGCCCCCCGATGCTTCCGGCACGGTCCGCATTGCCCCGGTTCCGTCCACGCTGTTGCCGACCTCGGTCAACGCCGATCCGGTGGAACGGGGGCAATCCATCGAGTTCCTGTCCCAGCGCTTTGCCTTCGATTTGCGCGATTCCGACTCGCTGTTCCGGGCCTATCTGGGGCGCGAAATCACCGCCCGCCTCGGCGACCGGACGCTTTCCGGACGACTGGCCAGCCTGCCCGACTGGGCGCTTTCCTCGCCCAGCCTGATGTTGGCGACCGATGGACAACCCGTGCAGTTGATCCCCAACCTGAACGACCTGGATTCTGTGGACTTCCCCCCGCAGCCGGATGTCGCCCGCATCCCCACGCTGCTGTGGCGGCTGTCCGACAGCCTGTCCGCCCCGGTTGCCGTGCGGCTCCATTACGCCGCCGATGGATTGACCTGGAGCGCCACGCATGAGGCCATCCTGGCCCCCGATGGCCGTTCCATCGCACTCTCCACCCGCGCGCGGATCCAAAACCTCTCCGACCGGGAATTCGCCAATGCCCGCATCCGCCTGGCCCTGACGGACAAGGGGCGGCACGCGCCCCTCGTCCCTTCGCCCGGCGATCCCCGCGCCGACCGCACCACCCCCCTGCGCTATTCCGCCGATGGCCTCTCCTGGATCCCCGAGCGTGTCATGGCCTCCGCCTCCATTGTCGCCACCTACGACATCCCCCAGCCCCTCACCCTCCCCGTCGGCGGCGAAATCCGGGCCGGCCTGGCCGCCGCCGATTCCCTCGCCGTGGATACCCGTCACATCTACGATGGCGTCCGGTTCGACCGCTATCAACGCAATCGCCGCACCGATTGGTCGCTCGGCACCGAGTTCTCCCCCGCCATCGAAACCCACCTCCTCTTTCGCAACCCCCTGGAACAGCCTCTGCCTCCTGGCGAATTCCGCCTGTTGCGCGGAAACGCGGAACGGGCCCTCGAATGGATCGGCAGCGACTGGCTCCCCCCCCTCGCCCCCGGCCAGGAGGCCCGCCTCAACCTCGGCCCCGCCGCCGGACTCTCCGGCCAGCGCATCCGGACCGGCTACACGGAACTGGTCCCCTTCAAGAGCTCCGAAGAATCGTTTGAGATCACCTTGGAAAACCAGACCGAACAGGACCGCACGATCACCGTCGTCGAACATCTCTACCGCGGCGACTCCCATGAAATCGCCGCCGCCAACACCGAACACCAGCCGGGCGAAACCCCCAACTCGATCCGCTTTGAGGTTCCCGTCCGCGCCCGCAGCCAGCGAACCATCACCTATACCGTCCGCTACTCATGGTAACGCCCCCCTCGCCCGTCGACTATAGCCCCCACCGACCGCGCCGGATCCTAATCTGCGGCCTGAGCTGGCTGGGCGATGCCATTCTCTCCATGCCCGCCATCCAGTCCTACCGCTGGGAGAATCCCGATGTCGATGTCACCCTGCTGACCAAGCCCGGCCTCCGCCCGCTCTGGCTCATGCATGCCACCCCCACCCGCATCCTCGACCTGTCGATGGATGCCGCCGGCCTCAAACCCCTCGCCCAGTCCCTCCGCGAACTGGATATCGAAATCGCCTATATCCTGCCCCACTCTTTCCGATCCGCTTTGCCCGCCTTCATGGCCCGCATCCCCCAGCGTATCGGCATGCCCGGGCATTTCCCGCGCGACTTCATGCTCACCGAACTCCGCCGGCCAGCCGGCGGACCGGGGCGCGCCCACCAGGTTTTCGAGTATCTGGACCTGTTCTTCCCCGGTGCCAACCGGCGCACCTACATGCCGCCCAGTCTCACCGTGCCCCCCCCCATGCTGGAGCACATGCACGACCGCCTCGAAGCGCTGCCCAAGCCTTGGATTTCCCTCTTGCCCGGCGCCGCCCGCGGCACATCCAAACAGTGGCCCACCGAGAACTACGCATTGGCCGCCGCCAAACTCATGGCGGAAACCGGCGGCTCCATCATCACCCTGGGCACCGCCTCCGAGGCGAACGTCTGCCAGCAGGTCGCCGCCGCCGCGGCACCCAACGGACTCAACCTGGCCGGCAAGACCCAGCTCGAGGAATTGGCCGCCGTGCTGTCGCTGTCCTCCGCCGTGCTCTGCAACGATAGCGGCGGCATGCACCTCGCCGCCGCGCTGGGCACCCCGCTCGTCGGACTCTTCGGCATCACCAATCCCGAGCAAACCGGCCCGCTGGGCCGTCAGGTCCGGATTCTCCAGCGCTCCGATCTGCGCACCCGCGACGTCCCCCGCCGATCCTCCAGGGCCGAGAAGGCCCTGCGCGCCATCTCCGTCGATGACGCCGTCCAGTCCACCCTCGACCTTCTGCGTCGATCCTGACCGCCAGCCGCGTCACGCGCGGATTCGACGCCGAAGCCGAACCGTGACCTGGCTCGCGCCAAACCACGCCACCCCGCATAGCACAATCGTTGGCCCCGTGGCCGTCCCCGCCCAATCCTGGGCGGATATCACCAACCCGGCAACCGCCGAGGTCACGCTGACCAGCAGCGCCCACCAGAACATCGGCCCCGCGGAGCGCGCAAAGTTACGCGCCGTGGCCGCCGGCACGATCAACAGCGCCGTCACCAGTAGCACCCCCACCGCCCAGACCGAAAACATCACCACCAGCGCCAGCAGCCCGGCAAATACATACTCATAGCCCACGGTTTTCACCCGGTGGGCCCGGGCCAGCGCCGGACTCAGCCCAATGTAAAGCAGCCGGTTGTAGCTCCAGACCTGGAACGCCGCCACCCCCGCAAACAGCACCAGCAACGCCGTCAGGTCCTGGGACGTAATCGTCAGGATGTCGCCATATAAAAACCGCTGCAAGTCCCGGGCCACCCCGCGATCGCGGCTGACAATCGCCAGCCCGAAGGCCATCACCGCCGCAAACACAACCCCGATAATGGTGTCCGAAGACAACGAGCTGCGCCGCTGCATCGCCATGATGGCCAGCCCCACCCCCAAGCCGAAAAGAGGCATCGTCCAGCCCGGATCCACCGCCAGGATCAGCCCCAGGGCCACCCCGGCAAACGCGGAATGGCTGATCGCATCGGCGAAAAAGGCCATGCGGAAGTTGACCACCTGCACCCCCATCGCCGCCGCCATCGGCGACACCAGCAACAGCCCCAGCAACGCCTGCTGCATGAAGCGGACCTGCAAGATCTCAAAGGGAACCAGCCACCCCAGCCCGGCGCACATCGCATCCAGCATCACGGTTCTCCCCGCGGACGGGTGGAACAATCGCAGGCCGTTTGGCCGTTGGGCATCGATCGCGCATCCGCCAGCCCCATGTGCAGGCCGAACACGGCGGATAGGTTGTCATGCGTCAACACCGCACGCGGCGGGCCCTCCGCCACAAAGACCCGGTTGATCAGGATCACATGGGTCGCGTGGTGGGTCACCGTCGCCAGGTCGTGGCTGACCATCAGTTGGGTAAATCCCCGCTCCCGGCGAAGCCGCTCCAGCAATTCGCAGAAGATCAGCCCGCCCTGCACGTCCACCCCCGCCGAGGGCTCGTCCAACACTAGCAACTCCGGATCCTGCTGCAACGCCAGCGCCAGAAGCACACGCTGCAACTCCCCGCCCGACAGCGCCCCCAATAGACGATCGGCCAGCGCGTCGGCCCGCACCTGCTCGAGCAATTCCATCGCCTCGCCGCGCAAGCGCCGGCGGGTTCCCAGCCATAGCGGCCGGCGCTGCCCACCCATCGTCAGAAAATCCATCACCGTCATCGGCAGCCCCCGGTCAAACGCCAGCCGCTGCGGAACATAGCCCATCCGCAGGCGCCGCCCCCTGGCGCCGGCCTCCATCCGGATCTTCCCCGCATAGGGCACATCCCCCAGCAACGCCAAGAGCAACGTCGTTTTCCCCGCCCCGTTCGGCCCAACCACCGCCGATGATCCCCCCCGCGGCACGCTCGCTGAAATGCCGTCCAACACCGATACGCCCCCCAGTCGCACCGAAACGTCTTCAAACCGAATGGCCGATGGGAACGTCACGATACGCGCCGGACTCCTCCCGCGAGGATCAATCAACCGCACTGCCGATCTTGGCCCCCAACGCCGCCTCCGCAATGCTGCGCCCGTCGCGCAGGCGCGGCGTAACCCGCGGCACCCACATCATCCGGCGCTTCGCCCGCAGCACCATGTGGTGGTCGGGCAGGAAAAACAGCACCGCATCCAGCAGGTTCGCCAATCCAAACACCGGCCAGAAGACCGCAAACACCCCGGCCGCCCGCCGCAACCGACGCTCATTCAGCGCCGCCGGCTCGCACGAGGCCGGGATCATCCCGGCAAACAAGTCGGCCAGCAGATTCGCCAACTCCGAAAAGAACCGCCCGTATCCCGCCGTCTCCTGAACGTCAAAACCATCTTTCAGCACATCAAAGAGCTCCGTCGGCGTGAAGCCCGGGCGAACCATCGGACGAGTCGGATCGGTCAGCCCCGCCCAGCGGCGCAACAGCCCCGCCAAACTCCGACGCTTGCGCCGCACATGCAGGATCAACCGGGTCTTGGGCGCCAGCACCCGGTGCAGTTCCGCCATCAGCGCCGCCGGATCCTCCACATATTCCAGCACGTCGCTCGCCACCACCGCGTCAAACACCCCGTCCGCATAGGGCAGCGTCGGCAGTTGCACTTCCTGGATCTGTTCCATTCCGGCCTCGGACAACAAATCCGCCTGGGCCCCCGAAAGGGCCGCGCTATGCCACACCGCACCCCCGCCCCCGCCAGCCCGCTGCATCGTTGCGCTCAGCGCATCATCCGAAGTCAAGGCCAGGATTTGCTGCCCCCCCGTCTTGTCCAGCAACCGCATCAAACGCGACAACAGCCGACGGCGCAATGGGGTGCGCAGAAAGATCTGCATCCGCCATTGCAAAGTCCCCTCGGCGTTCTCGGCTGTCCCGGCTTCGTTCATCTAGGCCTGCCACTATGCCCCATTGGTCCTCCGGTTGTCCAGCCCCTTGGCGCGACTTCCGCCTTGCCCGGCTTGCCCGATTGCGGCATGCTGGTCCTCGCGTGCGGGCCGTGTCCCGTCCGCACCCAGCCAAACTCCATCCAGCGCATCCACCGGAACCAGAGACCCACCATGATTCTGCGTCATCTTCTTTTGCCGGAGATCGAAGAACTGCTCGAGGCGGGACAGTTGAACGAACTGCGCGATTTTCTCGTCCGCCAGCCCGGCCCGGAAATCGCCGAATTGCTGACCGCCCTGGCCGACAAGAACCGCGTCCTCATCTTTCGTCTCCTGCCGCGCCAACTCGCCGATGAGGTGTTCTCCCTCCTCGATCCTCCCGCCCAAAACCTGCTCATCCACAACATGGCCAAGGATGAAGTCCGCCAGGTCATCTCCGCGCTCACCCCCGACGACCGTACCGCCCTCTTCGAGGAACTACCTGCGCGCGTCACCCAAAGCCTGCTCAGCCAACTCAGCGAGCATGACCGCAAGCAGGCCCTCGCCCTCTTGAGCTATCCCGAAGACAGCGTCGGCCGCCTCATGACCGATCGCTATGTCAAGGTCCGCCCGGAATGGGCCGTCGCCCAGGCCATGGAACACCTGCGCAAGGCCGGCCTCGACTCCGAAACCATCGCGATGATCTATATCACCGACGACAAGGGCCGCCTGACCGACGATCTGCGCCTGCGCAAACTGATCCTGGCCGATCCCAACGCCCGCGTCGCCGACCTGCTCGACGGTCATTTCGCCTGCCTTCAATCCCTTCAGGATCGCGAAGACGCCATCCATGTCTTCCAGAAATACGACCTCTATGCCCTGCCCGTGGTCGATGCCGACGGCATCCTCCTGGGCATTGTCACCGTCGACGACATCCTCGACGTGGCCGAGGAAGAAGCCACCGAGGACTTTCACAAATTGGCCACCGTCCGCCCCCTCCAGGTCAGCCTGAAAGACGCCACCCTCGGCCTGCTCTTCCGCAAACGCATCGGCTGGCTGCTGGGCCTGGTCGTCGTCAACATTTTTTCCGGCGCCGGCATCGCCTACTTCGAGGAAACCATCTCCGCCGTCGTCGCCCTGGTCTTCTTCCTGCCCCTGCTCATCGGCAGCAGCGGCAATGCCGGCGCCCAGGCCGCCACTCTGATCGTTCGCGCCATGGCCACCGGCGAAATCGAACGCGGCGACTGGTGGAAACTCTTCCTGCGCGAAATCGGCGTCAGCGCCGCCATCGGCATCGTCATGTCCATCGCCGTCTTTTTCCTCGGCTGGGGCCTCGGTAGCCTGCCCGTGGGCGTGGTCGTTTCCCTGAGCATGTTCACCATCGTCATCGCCGGCAGCCTCATGGGAACCGTCCTCCCCATGATTCTCCAAAAGTTCAAACTCGACCCCGCCACCGCCAGCGCACCCCTCATTACCTCCATGGCCGATATCCTCGGCGTCCTCATCTATTTCTCCATCGCCACCATGATCCTCCTGTAGCCGGGTACCGCGGGATGCCTTGCCTCGCCCTCCCTCACCCGGTATAGTGTTCCCATGTTCCGGCCAACGGTCAGCCTGCTCGAATGCCCCGCCCCCGCTGGCGCCCATCAAAAGGAATCGCCATGATCAACCGCCTCCTCTTCGCCGTCATCCCCCTGCTTCTGGTTCTGGGCCTCTGGCCCGCTTCCGCCCAACAGCGCGTGGATTTTGAACGTCAGCGCTTCGATCGCTCCCGGTTTCAACGCGACCCAACGCAGCGCCCTGAGTCGCCTTCGCTTTCCACGCCCGAGGCGCCCGCCGACCCCAGCCCCCCGGCACCGCCCCCCGCCAGGGAAGGTCCCGAGTTTTCGTTCTCCGAGTCGCCCCCCCCAACCCAGGCCCCTGCGTCAACTGGGTTCCAAGGCCCGAACGCCACTACCAATGCCCGCCCCCCCTTTGGCCGCCCGGGCATCGATCCCGCCTTGCAGACCTTGATTGACTCCCCCAAACTGGATGGACTCCCCACCCGCATCTACCAGGATCCCCGTGATGTGGAACGGTTGCTGGAACTCCAGAAGGAAACCGGCGCATGCATCTTCCTCGCCTTCACGAATCCTTTCGTCAACAGCGAGAAAGGGCTCTTCAACTGGTATAAGAAGCACGTGGCCGGCACGATGGCGTGGCGCCGGGCCATGCGCTACTACCTGCAAGTTGAAATCACCCTGCCCGGCAAGAAGGAGGCCCAGGAACTCGCCGCCAAATACAATGTCACCAAGACCCCCGTCTTCCTCGTCCTGAAGCCCGGCAGCACCCACCATGGCCGGTTCTGGCCGTTCGTCAAAAATCCGGGCGAAGACATGAAACTCAAGGACATCGAGGCCATCCTGCAGGAACTCAAAGCCGCCAGCACCCCCGCCTATGCCGATTTGTTCTAGCCCATGATCCGCCCGTTCATCGCCATCGCCCGCCTGGCCTCCCTCGAGGCCATCCGGCGGCCCGTCTTCCTTCTGGTTTCGCTGTCGGTCACCGCCGGTATTCTCCTGTTGCCCCTCCTGCTGAATTACACCCTCGGCGATTCCGCCCGCATCATCCGCGACAGTGCCCTCGCCTTCTACCTCGTCGGCGGCGTGCTCCTCGGCGCACAGGCCGCCGCCGACGGTTTCTCCCGCGAACTGCGACGCGGAACCGCCGCCATCATTCTCGCCAAGCCCGTTCCACGCACCCTGTTCTTCTTGGCCAAAATCACCGGCGCATGGGGCGCCCTCGCCCTCTTTTCCGTGGTTGCCCTGACCGCCACCCTCCTCGCCGTCCGCGCCGGCGCCAGCGATCTGCGACTCGATGGCGCGGCGGTCCTGCCCTCCCTGGCCGCTCTCGTGCTGGCCCCCGCCCTCGCCGGAATCTGGAACCATCGCACCCGCCGGCCCTTCGCTTCCGCCACCTTCTTCCTGCTCCTGTTCCTGCTCCTGCTGGCGCTCGCCATATCCGCCATATTCCCCACGCCCCTCGACCGCCTCACGTTTCCTCGTCAATTCGATTGGAATCTGTTGACCGTGGGCTTCCTTCTGGCCCTCTGCCTCGGGATGGCCGCTTCCCTCGCCGGCGCTCTCGCCACCCGATGGCCCACCTCCCCGGTCCTGCTGCTTGTCGCCGGTGTGTTTCTCCTCGGACTCCTGTCCGATTCCTTCCTCGGACCCCATCTCGAATCCTCGCTGGTCGCCCGCCTCGCCTACGTCCTCCCTCCCAACGTCCAGGCGTTCTGGCTGGTCGACGCCCTCGATGCCGCCATCGCCATCCCCCCCCGCTACCTTCTCCAGGCCACCGCCTACGCCGCCGCCTGGTCCGCCGCCGTCCTTGCCCTCGGCGCCGCCGCCTTCCGCCAATTGGAGATCTCCTGATGATTCTCTTTCCCATTGCGTGGTCCGGCAACTGCCGGATCCATGACGTGGAAAACCCGGAGCGGAATTTTCCACAGCGTGGAAAACTTTTTTCCATGGTGTGGAAAAACGGCCCCGAAGTTTTCCATGCTGTGGAAAATGCGTTCCCCCTGTCCCCTGTCCCCTGTCCCCTGTCCCCCCCTGACCCATGAACGTCATTCACGCTGAAAACCTCTCCAAGACCTTCCGCGACTTCTGGCGCCGCCCGCGCGTCGAAGCCGTGCGATCCATTTCGTTCGATGTCCCAACCGGGCAGATCTTCGGACTGCTGGGGCCGAACGGATCCGGAAAATCCACCACCATCAAAATGATCCTCGGCCTGCTCTTCCCCACCGGCGGAACCCTCGACGTCCTCGGGGTTTCCCCCCGGTCCACCACCGCCAAAAACCGCATCGGCTATCTTCCCGAAGAAACCCATCTCTACCCCCACCTCACCCCGCTCGAAACCCTCTCCTTTTACGCCCGCCTTTTCCGACTCCCCCCCTCCGTCGCTCGCGATCGCATCCAGCAACTGCTCGACATGATCGGCCTGACCCATGCCCGCCATCGCCCCGTCGGCGAGTTCTCCAAAGGCATGGGCCGACGCATCGGACTCGCCCAGGCCCTCCTCAACGATCCCGACCTCGTCATTCTCGACGAGCCCACCGCCGGCCTCGACCCCCAAGGCACCCGTCAAATCAAGGATCTCCTCCTCGCCCTCGCCGCGCGCGGCAAAACCGTTCTGCTCACCTCCCATCTGCTGGCCGATGTCGAAGATGTCTGCCACCAAGTCGCCATCCTCTACGATGGCCGCATCCTCGCACACGGCACCCTGGACTCCCTGCTTCAGCAAAAAGACATAACCACCCTGACCTTCCCGACCCCCGAGAATCCTCAGACACTTCGGAACCTTCTCGAGGCTGCACGTGCCGCGCTGGGTCACAATCCCGATGTTGGCAATCCCCGCCAACCTCTCGAACCCTTTTTCCTACAGGTCATCCATACCGCGGCCGCCCGGGGCGCCGCCACCTCCGGTGCCACCCCCGCCGCCCCTCTCGCGCCGTTCCTCCAAGACTGAAGCATCGCCTTCGCTCATTCAACACCCCCATTCCACTTATCAAATGTTTAATTAAACATTGTATATTCAGAGAACCAGAATATACAGTATTTATTCGTAATTTCTGAGTCTTTCATCAAATGTTTAATTAAACATTTGATCCAACAACCTCATCGCTCACGGCCGTTTCATCACCATCCCGCACCACTCCGCATCCCCGTCACGCAGCACTTCCTGCGCACCTTGGGAACGGAAGGCGCCTGAAACAGAATCGGCCTCGGGTTCTCGGATTCCCGTCAACACGAGCCGGTGCCGCGTGGCACGCCAAAGCGCCGGCGCGGCGGCGATCAGCACGCTGGTCAGAATATTGGCACAAACCAAATCCGCCGGCTTTCGGCACCATCCCCCTTGAAGTACATCGGCGGTGAAGAAGCGAATTCGATCTGAGCGCAAACGGTTCAATCGGGCATTGTGACGGCAACGAGCCAGACAGACCGGGTCATGGTCAAAGGCCGCGATCCGAGCAATGCCCAGGCGGGCGCCGGCAATGGCCAGGATGCCGCTGCCGGTACCGGCATCCAGCATCGACCGGGGCCGATCGCAATCCCAGGCATTCTCAATCTGCTCCAGGCAGAACCGCGTGGTAAAATGTCCGCCCGTCCCGAAGCTGAGTCCCGGATCCATGCGCAGGTTGATGCGCTTGCGGTCCGGGGTTTTTTCCCAGGCCGGAACCGTTCTCAGCCGACGACCGATGTCCTGAACGTGAAAATGATGCCGCCAAAAGGTGGACCAGTGCTTCTCATGGCACGCCATGGCATGCGCGGAAAGAATCCCCGCCCCCGTGGGCAACTGACGAATCAACCCCTCCGCCCGGAACGGCGTATCCACATAAACCTGGATGACCACCGGGCCGCCACGCGGCGATTCCACCTGGACCGGCTCGGTTTTCCAGTTTTCCCGGATCCAGCCGCAGAGCTCCTCCGCCCGGTCGCGCGACACCACCACATCCAACTGTCCACAGGTCTGGCTCATGCGGGAACCATAGACATCGCCCGAAACAAGACAAGCGGGAAGCGATAGCCCGCCAATCGCTCTCCGGTAGCCACCGGCTTTGGGGCGGCGGCCGGAACTGTTGCAATAGAAAAAATACCGCTTGCATGGCGGCCGGATTTCGCTATCTTCACCGTGTTTTTGAGCCGCGGGGTCGTAGCTCAATTGGTTAGAGTACCAGACTGTCGATCTGGGTGTTGCGGGTTCAAGTCCCGTCGACCCCGCCACTTGAAATGCGAAACCTCCGGCCCGCCGGAGGTTTTTCCTTGATGCCGGGGCGTTCCCGACACCCCGCCAACAGTGGCGGTGGTCGGGATGGCAGAGCGCCCTGAGGTCGGATATATTTTATCAACGGGGCGTGGCTCAGCCTGGTAGAGCGCTAGCTTTGGGAGCTAGATGTCGCTGGTTCAAATCCAGTCGCCCCGACCATCTTAGATTCAGCCGATTTTCGGCCCAATTTTTCCATGGGCCGACGAACTCCACCCGCAAGCGCGGCGGGAGATTCCCCCTATTGCTCACCCGATGCGGCGACCACTTTTCCACGGCGGACAGATCGGGGGCGGTGGCATTTTCGGGCGCGGGGCGACGGGCGCGGGAGGCGCGAACTTTCAGGCTGGGGTACAAGGATTTGCGGAGCGGCGCGGCGGCAGGGATGGGCGGGGTTTCCTGCGGGGTCGGGAGGTCGGCGCGTGCGGCAAGGCCGCCGCGCCGAGCGGCAGGGTCGGCTTTCTGGCCCGCTGGTTCCAAAGGGGGGAGCATCCGGTTTTCTTCTTCGATTTCTCCTGCTTTCGGCTGCTCCAAAAAGAGGTTCAATTGGAATCTCTGGAAAAAATCGCGCAATTCCGCATAGCTGCCCGAAATCGCCGTTTTTTCGGCCTGATTCGCGGATTTCACAAAATCGGCCAGAGGTTCAATCCAGCAGTTGCCTTGGGTCTTAATCCGGTCGATTTTCTCCCGTAGCCGAGCCTTCTCGGTGAAATATTCGGTCTTGCGGGCGGCGTATTCCTCCCGCGTGATGGCCCCTTCCAGAAATATATCCAGCAGGCGCGCAACCTTCGCCTCGATCTCGGCCAGCCGCTTTTGATGGGAGGAAGCTTCCGCCGTCGCGCGGTCCGCCCCTTCGCGCCTCCAGTCCTCGATCCGCCCCAGCATCAACTCCGCCCATTCGTCGGATATCCCCACGCGCAGGAGTTCCCGCCGCATCTGCTGGGCAAGATATTCCTCGCGGAGGTATCCAACCAGGTCGCAGGAACCGAGTTTCTTGGCGCAACGGTAATAGTGATAGGTCTTGTGCCGTTCCACCGTCACCCAGGACCCGCACACCCGGCACCGCACGAAGCCCAGGAACGCCACCGGCTGCAACCCCTTCTTGGTGCGGTAGCGCCCCCGTCCGCGCTCCATCAAGACCCGCTGCACGCGCTCGAAAAGTTCCATGGGAATCAAGGGCGCGTGTTTTCCTTCGTATTCCTCACCCCGCCACTTGAAAAACCCGATGTAGAACCGATCCTCCAACATCTTCGGAATCATGCTGCGCGCCAGCGGTCTTTCCTGATGGCTCAAAAGCCCCCACTGCGCGGCAAGGTCCGCCATTTGATCGTAGTTGTAGCGTCCCGTCGCGTAGGTCTCGAACAATCGCCGGACCAGTGGGGCTTTCTGTTGGTGAATCTCGATGGTCCGCAGGCGCGGCTCGTTCACATAGCCCAAGGGCGGCTTGTGCGGATAGACACCACGCCGGATCTTCTCCCGCATGCCACGCCGTACATTCTCCGAGAGCGCATCCACATAATATTTCGACTGTCCGAACGCCATATTCAGGACGAATTTACCCTGCGGCGTGTTCTCAAACCAAAATGTCGGGAACTTCAACGCCGTGATTTTCCCCGTATCCACCAGCCAGATAATTTTTCCGCCGTCCACGCTGTTGCGGGCGAGGCGGTCGGGATGCCATGCCAGCAGCGCATCCGCCTCGCCTTTCTCCACCCGTAAAAGCATGTCGTTGAAGATCGGTCGCCCCGGCTCCTTCGCCGTCATGGATTCGACAAACTCGCGGACAATCACCAGCCCCTGTTTCTTCGCGTACTCGCGCAATTCGTTTCGCTGCGCATCAATCGAAAGAATCTGCCGCTCTTCGTCGTCCGTGCTCTTCCGCGCGTATAGGAATACTTTCATTTTGCCCCCCTCTTGGCCTTGGCTTGCGCGCTGGCCTTCGTTTTCTCTGCTTCTGCGATGATTTTTTTGAAGCCCGCCACATCTGGCCCGGCGAGCGGTTGCAACAGGATGTTTTTGCCATCGGTGAAAATGGCGAACTTCGTGCCCGTGCGCAGACCGATCACCTTCCGCGTTGCCTCTGGAATCACGATCTGCCCACGCGAAGAAAGCCGGGTCAACTCAAAGTGCATTCGTAGCCTCCTGTCATAAGATGATCTTATGAGATTACATTACCCGAGGGGGTAGGTGGGGACAAGTATATTTCTAGAAAATAAAAGCGGCCAGGATCGAACCGCTCCCGCCCGCGTGCGAGGAACGAGCGCCAAAGGGCGGGAAGTGGGGCGACCTGGCCGCTACCGACGGCGGCAAGCGTAGCGCGCAGGGATGCCCCCCCCTTTGGAACCATCGGGCCAGAAAGCCGACCCTGCCGCTCGGCGCGGCGGCCTTGCCGCACGCGCCGACCTCCCGACCCCGCAGGAACCCCCGCGCATCGCTTCCGCCGATCCGATCCGCAACTCCTTGTACCCCAGCCGAAAAAATCGCGCCTCTTGTGCCCGTCGCGCCGCCTCTGAACACGCGGGCCAAGCCCAAGGCGTAGCCGCCGCCCCCGATCCGTTCGCTGGGAAAATGTGGTCGCCGCAAAGGGTGAGCAATAGGGGAAACCTCCCGCCGCGTCTGTGCGTGGAGTTCGTCGGCCCGTGGAAAATTTGGGCGAAAATCCCCCGTAATGAAAAGTGGTCGAGCTTCCTAGACAGGGCTCGAACCTATTTCGAGGCGTAGTTTCCCCCCTCTGCCGCCGCTACGCTTCCCCTTTTGCGCCGCCTTCCTTCCCCCCTGCGCCCGCTTCCCCCCATAGCCCGGCCCTCCTGCCCCCCGCTGCCGCGCTCGCCTCAAGCCCTCCTTAGGCCGCCCCCTTTGCGCCGCCGCTTCGCGGCCTCCCTTGCCCGGCTCCCCTAGGCGCGGCGCTTCGCGCCGCTGGTGATGACCCTCGCTCCGCTTCGCGTCGCTCGGGGGA
>Ga0334882_1000425_pt1 | contig 66434 bp, 51 predicted proteins | sample GraSluR1_MG_5_FD_207226 | JGI IMG/M metagenome (GOLD analysis project Ga0334882, IMG submission 207226) | Sludge microbial communities from methane-producing bioreactor in Wageningen University, Netherlands - Granular Sludge_15_04-R1 | ecosystem: Engineered > Bioreactor > Anaerobic >... | reverse complement strand
GCAGCCGACGCCAAGGCTAACGGTGTCTATACCTGATACAATAGTATGTGACTCCACCGAGATCAACATTACAGTCAATGATGGTAACGGAGAAGTTGCCGGTAACACTACGAAAGTATACGAGCTTGCTACCACCGATGCAGGCGGGGCGGTACTTGGAGTACAGACCAGCGGTGAGTACCTTGCCGGCACGCCAATCACCAATACCCTAATCAACACCACCAATGCAGTACAGGTAGTTACCTATCACTTCAAGGCGCGGATCAGGGATGACAGGCCGGGCCGGGAGGGCTTCTTCTGCGACCAGGGCGGAGATACACTGATTACGGTTTATGTACAGCCGACGCCAAGACTTACGGTCTCTATCCCCGACACGATAGTCTGTGACTCAACTGAGATCAACATCACGGTTAATGACGGCAACGGACCTGTAGCTGGTAGTACGACGAAGGTTTACCAGCTTACGACGGACTTTACCCCCGGAGCGGTAACAGGAGTACAGACCAGCGGCGAGTACCTTGCCGGCACACCAATCACCAATACCCTAATCAACACCACGAATGCAGTACAGGTAGTTACCTACCACTTCAAGGCGCGGATCAGGGATGACAGGCCGGGCCGGGAGGGCTTCTTCTGCGACCAGGGCGGAGATACTACGATAACCGTTTATGTACAACCGACGCCAAGGCTAACGGTGTCTATACCTGATACAATAGTATGTGACTCAACCGAGATCAACGTTACGGTTAATGACGGTAATGGACCGGTAGCAGGAGGCACTACTAAGGTATACGAGCTTACCACCACCGATGCAGGCGGGGCGGTACTTGGAGTACAGACCAGCGGTGAGTACCTTGCCGGCACGCCTATCACCAATACCCTTATCAACACCACCAATGCCGTACAGGTAGTTACCTACCACTTCAAGGCGCGGATCAGGGATGACAGGCCGGGTCGGGAGGGCTTCTTCTGCGACCAGGGCGGTGACACTACGATAACTGTTTACGTGCAGCCGACACCAAGGCTGACGGTGTCTATACCTGACACGATAGTATGTGACTCAACCGAGATCAACATTACGGTTAATGATGGTAACGGACCGGTAGCTGGTAGTACGACGAAGGTTTACCAGCTTACGACAGACTTTACCCCCGGAGCGGTAATAGGAGTACAGACCAGCGGTGAGTATCTTGCCGGCACGCCTATCACCAATACCCTAATCAACACCACCAATGCCGTACAGGTAGTTACCTACCACTTCAAGGCGCGGATCAGGGATGACAGGCCGGGTCGGGAGGGCTTCTTCTGCGACCAGGGCGGAGATACACTGATTACGGTTTATGTACAGCCGACGCCAAGACTTACGGTCTCTATCCCCGACACGATAGTCTGTGACTCAACCGAGATCAACATCACGGTCAATGATGGTAACGGAGCAGTTGCCGGTAACACTACGAAAGTCTATGAGCTTACCACCACCGATGCAGGCGGGGCGGTAATAGGGGTACAGACCAGCGGTGAGTACCTTGCCGGCACGCCTATCACCAATACCCTAATCAACACCACCAATGCCGTACAGGTAGTTACCTATCACTTCAAGGCGCGGATCAGGGATGACAGGCCGGGCAGGGAGGGCTTCTTCTGCGACCAGGGCGGTGACACCATTATAATTGTATATGTAAATCCTACGCCACAATTTACAGTATCAGTTGATGACACGATCGTTTGTGACTTCTCGACTGTAGAACTGATTGTGACGGACGATCTCGGTAATGTACTTGGAGGTAAGGTATATGACCTGACGACAGTTTACACACCAGGTGCTGTCAGTGGTGTTCTGCCTGATGGAACATATCCGATAACTCAGAATGTGGTAAATACGCTTATAAACAACACCAATGAATTCCAGACCATAAGATATAATCTTCGTTACCGACTGACGGACACAAGGTACGGAGGCATTGCATTCTGTGATCATGGCATTGATACAACCATAGTGATATATCTTGAACCTACAGCTAAACTTGTAGCCACCATAGACAACGACACCATTTGCAATGATGGAACGATAAATATAAGTTGGACGACCCCCACCATACCGGTAACAGATATCGTATTTAATGTAACAGTCATAAATCCGTATCCCGAAATAACAAACTACACCGGCGGATTTGGATTGACAAAGCTGGATGAGATAAATAACTCACTAAACAATTCCGGCGACACTGCAAGAATGATAATGTATGTATTCTCTCCGGTGCTGCTCGATGTGCTTGGAAATCAAAAATGTTCAGGTATAAATGATACTGTAAGAGTATGGATCAACCCGACACCAAGGGCCATCCCGGTTGTTGAAACTGAAAGGATGTGTACCGGTGCAATTACAAGTGTCCTGATGACATCTCCGACAGTCATGACCAAGGGATATGTGATATTTGACTATTCGGTCACCCTGACAGGCAATCCCGGAGATATTACCGGCAATACTGATCCGGGAACGAGTCTGCAGCCGGGAGAAAGGATACGGTTTAATTATACAAACAGTTCGGATACTATACAATCAGTATTCTTCAATATTACTCCCAGAGCAACTGATCTTGGCTGTGCGAATGGTTTGGTTATTCCGGCTGAGGTCAAAGTACATGCGCTGCCGATACAGGACCTTATTGTTACCAATCCGGTTATGTGTACCGGGGGCAGCGACGGAGCATTAATGGCTATATTGTCTAAGGGTGCCGATCCATACGGTATTGTCTGGAACAGACCTTACTCATCACAGAATCCGCCTATCGTAGCAACTGTTGAAGGCACCAGCACGTTCGAACTGGATAGTCTGCAGGAGGGCTTGCACCGCGTAGTTGTTACCGACTTCCTGGGATGTGTAAATGAGATTTCATTCACTTTGGTTAGGCCCAGGGAGAATGTCATATTCGCTGCTCTCCCCAAATCAGGTAGCAGCTATAGTTTAACCTGCCCCGGTGGCAACGACGGCAATATATTATTTTATATTACGGAGGGATATAGTTTTCCGTTCAGTTACCGGATGCTGAACGAGGCAGGGGATACCCTTTTCCAGGGTACAATACCAGGCAATTATAGTCCCGCAAACCCGTTAACTTACAGGGTGTTTGGCGGCCTTCCTGCCGGCGAGTATTTTATACACCTTGAAGATGTAAACAACTGTCAGACAAATTATTACACCGAGGTCAAGTCACCTCCTCCCTTAGAGATTGTACTTGATGCACATGAGTATGAAGGAGGGTATAATGTAACATGCCGAGGCCATACCAATGGTTCTGCCTGGGCAGTGGTTACGGGCGGTAACACCGGTAGCCGTATCTATGAATGGTCGACTACACCCGGATTCCTACCCACTACTGTTTTAGTTGGTGACAGAATAGAGAATATTGGCGCTGGCGTATGGTACTTCAGGGTTACTGACAGCAGAGGATGTACTGCCACCTCCAGCATCACACTTATTGAACCTGATGGTATTGAATTGATAGACACCACCCTTTCGTGGAGTGCCGACAATGCGTATAATATCTCATGCCATGGTGGAACCGACGGCTCTATCTCTCTTGAATTTGGCGGCGGAACCGGTCCTTACATTTACAATTGGGTGACATATCCTGCCGGTGCAAATATTGCCCCGGGGCTGAAAGATCAGACCGGACTGATAGCCGGTGTCTATGAGCTGCTGGTGGTTGACGCCAACGGCTGTGACAGACTTTACAGCTTCACCCTGACTGAGCCTGACAGCCTTATCATAACACCCACATTGTCATTGACCTTCGACAATGCCTATAACATTAATTGTTTTGGAGGAACCGGAGCAATTAATCTGGCTGTAACCGGCGGAAGCGAAGGAAACTACACATACCTGTGGAGTACGGAAAATGGTTCCGGAATAGTTCAGGGAGATCGTGACCAGTCAGCTTTGACTGCAGGTACCTACTCTGTTCAGGTAACTGATTTCAATGGCTGTACAGCAATAATCGATACGACCCTTACGCAACCCGATCCGATTCAGATAACCCTGGTTCCCACTCATATTACCTGCGCTTCACCAGGTTTCGATAATGGATCTGTCGACCTCATAGTTACGGGAGGTAGCGGAAATTATAGTTTCGAGTGGTCGAACGGGGCCACAACGGAAGATATTAACGGACTGACCCAGAATGAGTACTCGGTAATCGTTACAGACACCTATGGTTGTCAGGCATTTGATACAGTATTTGTAAGCAATCCTCCCGATCTTACTCTTGATATAGCCAGGTCTGATTTTGGAGGATTCAATATCAGCTGCTTCGGGCTATCAAATGGCTGGCTTGAGGTTATCCCGGTTACAGGAGATGCCCCATTCACGTATCAGTGGACCGGCCCGGATGGATTTACTTCAACCGATAGCAGGATAACCAACCTCAGGGCAGGTGATTATATTATTAGTGTTATTGACAGGAATTTGTGCACTGCAACAGAAGTAGTCGAGGTTACACAACCCGGAAGGATTGACATGACAGTCAATCTGTCCCAGACTACCGGCGGTATGCACAATATTAACTGCTATGGTTCCTCAACAGGAACAATTACACTTTCAGCTGTTAATGCAGTGGGCGTAACACAATGGTTGTGGAGCGACGGAGCAACAGGCAGCGCCAGGACAGATCTGCCTGCGGGCAACTATACAGTTGTTCTTATTGATGAGAACAATTGTGCCGTTGATACTACAATTAATCTTACTCAACCCGACTCGATGATTATAAGCTTTACCGTTACACAGCCTCTGTGTCCGGAAAAGCCTGATGGAGACATAATTACAGAAGTAGTAGGTGGTGTGCCGCTTTATAACTATCTATGGAACGATAACTCCACACAAAAAGACAGGCTCGGAGTGACATCGGGTCTTTACATCCTTACGGTTACTGACCTTAACGGATGCATCGCTATTGATTCGGTTGAACTGGAGCCAGAAAAGGAACTTTGCCTTGAGATTCCAAATGCGTTCTCTCCTGATGGGGATCTGATTAATGATTACTGGAATATCGGGATGATATATCTTTATCCCAATATGGAGGTCACTATCTTTAACAGATGGGGTGAAACAGTATGGAAATCGGAGAGAGGCTATCCTGTTCCATGGGATGGAAGGAGCAACGGAAAATCATTACCGATAGATTCATACCATTATATTATTAACCTTAATAACGGAAGAAAACCTGTACTGGGAAATGTTACAATTGTCAGGTAGATATATCGACAGAAACCGGATACCTGGAAGACTGCTTCTTGTCCTGATGATTTTCCTGCTTGCAGGAGAGGCGCAGGGTCAGCAGCTACCCATTTACAGCCAGTATTTATACAACAAGTTTCTTATAAATCCTGCCGTTGCCGGCAGCGATGGCTATACAAGCATCAATCTTACCGCCAGAGAGCAGTGGGTAGGTTACAGTGGGGCTCCGCGTACTTTCTCTGTCAGTGCTCAGACACGGATCATGAAGCAAAGGTTTTCAATCAGGTCAGGAGGGAGGAGGAATATTTATCGTCCCGGTTCAGATGGCAGAGTGGGTATCGGCGGTTACATTTTCAGTGACAGAAACGGACTTATACAAAGAACAGGATTTCAGACCTCCTACTCCTATCATATCTGGCTTGACCAAAGAACCCAATTGTCACTGGGTTTGGCACTTACCGGCTATCATTTCAAGATAAATGAAGAGGATATCAGATTTGAAGACCCTAATGAACCATGGATGACCAATGACTTACGACGCGGCCTGTTTGTCCCTGATGTTAATTATGGTGTTCATATTATGAATCCCAGTTATAGCGCAGGATTTTCAATTGAGCAATTGTTTCAGTCTTTCGGGAAGTTCGGTAGTGAGGCATATGGAAACTTTACCATGCAAAGGCACTATTATGCTTTTGCTAATTACACATTTGAAGCAGGGTTGTATTCTGAGTTGCAGCCAGCTGTATTGGTGAGAATGTCAGAACAGTTCAAACCACAGGCAGACATCGGACTAAACTATATTTTCAGAAAGGAGTTCTGGACAGGAGTCACATACCGCACTGGTGCTGCAGTAATAGCTAACCTGGGATTTCAGTACGAAAATTTCTTTTTTGGCTATTCATTCGATTTCACTACGCAGGAGATACAGAATATGACATACGGCACTCACGAAATCACACTTGCATTCAAGTACGGCGATCCTCGCCGCAAATACAGGTGGCTTGACAGGTACTGATGTTAAGAAAGACTAAGGACAGTACCTTAATTCTTAATATAAATGTGGATTAAAGAGCTGCACTTCTCCTTGCTTATGGCTGCGGCCAGCCAGAAATAAGACCCCTTTAACAGTCCCTTGATAAGAGCGAATCGGCTTTGCCTGTGCCTTTCACTAAGTATGGCAATATAGAAAGCGTCGAGGGGCATTCGCTTGACGGCAACAGGCCTTAATCCGGCTCTTGATGTGAGGGTATTGATATGATTAATGCTGAAATGCCACAAGTGACGGGGCACATCATAGGCAGCCCAGTTATTTTTATAGTGTCGGGCATCTGTTGACTCAGGATTAGGAAGGGCAATGATCAGAATTCCTCCCTTTTTGAGTATTGTGCAGAGATTATTCAGGTAGACTTCTGGTTCGTGAATATGCTCGAGAACGTGCCACATTGTTATTGCATCAAATGAGTTCTCAGCAAAATTGCCCTCCTTCAGTGAAGGAATTAGCGAAATTTCGTTGATTTCCGTTGCATGCCTCCGCGCGTTATCGCTTATTTCAACACCGAGGGCATTCCATCCTATTTTTTGCATCTGCATTACAAAGTGTCCTGTCCCGGCACCGATGTCGAGTATTGTTCCTTTTGCTGTATTGGTGAACTTTTTAACGATTCCGGTTTTGTGCCTGAGCATTATGGATCTGGAGATGCCATACAGAATATCAGTTAACGATTTTCGACCTCCGGTGTGTGAAATATATTCCGGCGATTCATAATAGGCTCCAATTTGAGCAGGCTCAGGGATTCCCTGTGTGAACATAAAACCACAGGCCTTGCACCTCATAATGCTGAACTCTTTGCTGCTGACAAGGTGGTCAATACATTTGAAGGCCGTAATAAATTCCCTGGCCCCGCATACGATACACTCTTCATGGGTTTTCATAACTGCTGTCGGTTCCTGCGCCTGAACAACACTACTCCGTATCCTGCAGATATCAGGATCAGCAATAATGAACCTGCCATTGACACCCTGTTGCCGTTAAAATATGATTCCGGTCTGAAAAGGAATTTTATCTCATGCTCGCCAGCCGGAATCTGCAATCCTCTCAGGATGTAGTTCGCCCTGAAATGGTCTGCCGGAATATTGTCAATATAGGCCTGCCAACCAGCCGGGTAGTATATTTCCGAGAAGAGGGCTACCCTGTCAGATGATGCTGATGATTTATAAATCAGCTCATTTGCCTTATATGAGGTTAGGTAAATCGTGTCATTGGCGTTATTATTTTCAGTCACCTGATTAATACCGACATAATCCCTGTATATTTCCTTTACAATTGCTTCATGGCTAGTAATAAAAGGTATCATTTGAAGTTCTTCATTGGAGCTTAGGACCCAGTTTATCTTACTGGCAAACCAGGCATTCCCCATAGCATAGGGATTAATCAGGGGGGGTGCTTCGGGATTGTATATTATATATCTGGTATTAAGCATATTAAGGGCGTTAAGGCTCGACATGGCCGGCTCAATGTCTGTTTGATCGCGGGCTGTCCTCAGGGCATTCGTAAAGGATACGAGTTCGTTTACCATGACAGAATCAATGAGTTCCTGGTAGCGACGAAGTTTTGCTCCATGGTATCCTCCGATTGAATGGTGATAATAAGAAGTGGAGGCATCATTAAAGGTGCTGACGCTGAGGTTCAGTACCCTGTTGATTTCCGGATCGGCCATGATTGCCTGATCTGCCACAGATGGTGAGAAGCTTCTGTTGAACTGAGACGCAGGCACAAATTTGTCATTGTTCATGTATCGTTTGTTAACAGGCCACATATCGATGACGATAAGGAAAATAAGTACTGGAATCATCATCTTTAGTTTTATCCTGTCTTTGATGAAGAAGTATATCAGGGCAGCTGTTAAAAGGGCAAACACCAGTGACCTGAAAGCATCGTTGCGAAGCAATTCTTTTCTGTCGGCTATCATAGCGGAGCTTAGCCACGTGGGTATCTGACCATCCATCTCAAAAGGGGAGAGGAATGAACCGGCAAGACCCGGGAAGAGGATGAATAGCAGCAGCAGCCCACCGGTTACCATTGTTGCTCCTTTCAGTCCTTTTATAATATCATTGGTAGTGACTTTGCCTTTTATCACAGCGTCAAGAGTCAGAAACCCCAGCAGCGGGATACAGAACTCAGCTATTACGAGAGTCATGCTTACGGCCCTGAATTTGTTGTAGCCGGGCACTACATTCATGAAGAATTCTGTAAACCAAAGCAGGTTTTTACCCCAGGCAAGCAGAATTGATAGTATAGTAGCGGCCAGCAGCCACCACTTATCGGGACCTTTCAGTATAAAGAGGCCCAGGACAAAAAGGAAGAATACTATAGCGCCTACATAGACCGGCCCGTCAGTACCGGGCTGTGTTCCCCAGTATTTAGGCAAACCGTTGAGGTACTCAAGTGAATTGTTTTGCCGCAATGCATTGTAGGTCCTTGACTCCCTTGAGAACGGCTTACTGGCACCTCCCTTGAATCCAGGTATCAGCAGGGTCATGGTTTCATCTATTCCATAGCTCCATTGTGTCGCGTAGTTGATATCAAGGCCGTCGCTATTCTTTCCTTCAGGCATCTGCAGTTCTGATTTACCGCGCATAGAGTACTTACTGTATTCATACGTCGTCAGCATATTGGCGAAATTGACGCTTACAGCCAATATAACCGGAATTATCAGGATGCCGGTAGTTTTGAAAAAAGCGACTACCCTCTTTTCTCTGATACTGAAAACAAGTTCGGTTATGCCGAACAGGGCAACGGCAAGAAGTGCATAATAGGTTATCTGAAGGTGGTTGGCGATCAGTTCCAGTGAGAGGAACCATGCCATAAAAATGGCTCCTGCAATTGCATTTCTGCGGTACGAATATACAATACTGCCTATCAACGGAGCCATATATGCAATTGCAAATGCTTTTGTATTGTGACCTGCCCCGAGAATTATAAACAGATATGATGAGAGAGAGTATGCAATAGCACCTGCCCCGGCGATCCACGGATTAAGTCCGAAGAACAGCAGCAGCACGTAGAAACCTACCATCGTCAGGAATATCGCAGCAACCGGTACTTTGAAGAGTTTAAGAGCCCTGTCGATCTTTTCAATAAGATTGCCCGGATAGAGCGTTGATATCAGGTAGGCCGGCATTCCGCCAAACATTGAGTTTGTCCATAGTGGTTCTTCTCCATATTTCTCCCTGTGTTCGTTAATCTCCCTGGCAGATGAGATATACACTGTGTTGTCGTTGGTTTTCAGTTTTTTCCCTTCGAGTACCGGGGAAAAATAGACCACGGTTATTAAAAGGAAGAGAGTAATGTTGATGACATGGGGGAGGTAATTCGACCTGAAGCCTGTTATCTGCATGGTATCGAGCTTTTTTGATATATTTGTAGACGACAAATTTATTCTTTTTTGACAAGAAACCCCATGGGTATAATACAAAAGCAGACCTTAAAGGGAACCGCATACTCATACATCGGGGTTGTTATCGGGTTCCTGAACATGGGGATCCTTTATCCGCGCATCTTTACGACAGAGCAGATCGGACTAACCCAGGTCATGCTGTCAATTGTAACCATATTGTCGCAGCTTGGCAATCTGGGCTTCGTAGAAATGTCGAACAGAATATTCCCATGGTTCCGTGATAAGCTTTCAGGGAACCGCGGGTTTCTCGGTCTGGGTTTGCTCATCACACTGGCAGGAACTATTATTGTTACGGTTCTTCTGATACTGAATATCGATTATGTAGTTTACTCCAATGCTGAAAGGACATCCCTTCTTGAGGAATATTCGGGTTATCTTCCATTGCTTCTGACACTAACTATCTGGTTTACATTTTTCGACAATTATGTAAGGCTGCTATACAACGCAGTTCTTGGCATTTTTTTGAGAGACATTCTTTACAGGATTCTCAACCTGATACTTATAGGACTCTATTTTTTCAAGCTTATCGATTTCGATGGTTTTATACTGTTCTTTGTTCTTAGCCAGGGTCTTCCCCAGATTATCACCCTGATAGTCTGGATGGCAAGAAACAATGAACTGACTGTAGGCAACTTCCGGTCATGGATCGACAGAAACATGGTCAGGCAGCTTGTCAGCCTCAGCGTTTACGGACTGATTACGGGTATTAGCGGGATCACCGTTTCGAATATTGACAAGTATATGATCAACTATCATCTCGGTCTTGACCAGGCAGGGATTTACGCCATATCTTTCTATTTTGCAACAATAATACTTATACCGGGGAAATCACTGGGTAAGATAGCAGCTCCAGTAATCGCGGACGCATGGAAGCGCGAAGATGTTAAAACAGTTGCTGATATTTACGCACGAAGTTGTATTAACCAGATCGCCATAGGTGTATTGCTGGTAGTTGGCATTATTGCTAATCTTCATAATATCTACAGGATATTACCAGAGTCTTATGCCGGAGGAGAATGGATCATAATTCTTATTAGCCTGGGCAATTTTGTATTTGTTGCAACCGGGGCGAGTATTTATGTGCTTGGAACTTCAAGGTATTATAAACATCAGACATGGCTTATGCTGTTTATGATTTTACTGGTGCTTTCGACTAATTATTTTCTGATACCGGCAATGGGAATTGAAGGAGCTGCACTTGCCTCTTTCGTTTCGCTGACAATAATCTCGGCAATAAGGGTATATATAATATGGATAAAAATTGGTATCTGGCCTTTCCGATGGGAAAACCTTGCACTAATAGGGGCAGGAATGGCTGTCTTTCTTTTGTCTCAGCTGATACCAAGGTTGCCTCTTATTGCTGACATTGCTGTTCGCAGCTCTTTTATTACCCTGCTCTTCCTCGCTGTGGTGTATTACTTTAACCTCTCAGGAGAGATAAAGCTGATGATTGATAATCTCCTTAATCTGTTAAGGAAGAAATAGAAATATTTCACTAAGATACCAGCAGGGAATTTAGCTTTTAACGCAGATAGTCTTCTTGAGCACTCTTTGAGCTGAGTTTAACACAGTTATCAGATCAGAGTTGAGAGTTTTGCTGCTCCCTCTTTTCTTGAGAAGCTGCCCGGAAGATACTTTCTGTCAGGCACTTTGCCATCAATTGCCTCTTCAAGAAATTTTCTTATAGTTGCATCATCGTCATAACCGGCTACTGCTCCGTTGCCAAGACCTGAGACTACTGATGCTGCATCTCCGTCGACAGGCCCTATACAGATTATGGGTTTACCGGTGGCGATATATTCATACAGCTTCCCGGTAAGAATCACTTTGCTGCTGGTATGTTCAGGAATCAGCAACAGAAGTACTGATGCGGCTACCATTTCTTTAATTGCTTCAGGATGACTGCAATAGTTGTGAAACTCAACAATGCCGGCCGGCAGGCTTGTAGTGAGCAATTCTTTTTGTTGTCTTGAGACGAACCCTGTAAAACGCAGCCGGAATTGTTTTCCGGTTCTTTCAATTTCCCTGAGGGCTGCTACCAAACTACTGAGATTATATGAGTCTGATAACGTGCCTGTATATGATATTGTAAACACCTCAGGCTTTTGAGGATAGAGTTCTTTAAAATCATTGTAATCATATCCGTTTCTGATTACGGTTATTTTTTCTGAGACGGAGGGATGTTTTGCGGAATAGAGTTCTGACAGGGAGGGTCCTACGGTAACTATATGGTCAGCACCTGTAATTACTTTTTTCTCCAGACCTTTATCCTTCATTCTTGCAGGGAATGAAGGGTAGAACTCCCTGTAATAGTAGATGTCAGTCCATGGGTCACGAAGGTCGGCTATCCATTTTATTTCAGGAAATCTCTTTTTCAGCCTAAGCCCTATAAGCTGTGTAGAATGCGGCGGACTTGTTGTTATTACAGCTTTAATGGTGTTGTTTTCAATAATTTCGACAGCCTTTCTGAATGCATAACGATTCCAGCCTCTTCTGGGATCGGGAATGAAGAAGTTACCCCTGATGAACCGGGCGACTTTCTCTTTAAATGGATTCTTACCTTCTTTGGCGAAGCCTGCTGAAGAAAGGGCAGATTTATCACGGCTGAGTATCCTGAAAAAGTCCAGAGCCTTTGTTTTATATATCTTAAGCCCGTCTGGAATATCTTCTTCGAGGGAGATGTCTGTTACCGGATAGGTTGCACAAACCGGGTCAACGGTCAGTATGTACGGTTCTATACCAAACTCTGGCAGATAACGGGCCATTTTTAGCCACCTCTGTACTCCGGCGCCTCCTCCCGGAGGCCAGTAATATGTTATTATTAGAGCTTTATCCACTCCTTCTCAGTAGTTATTCCTGAAGTTTCCTCAATAAAGCCGGTATACTTACCTTTTCTGCAATAATATCATTGAGAGCAGCAATTTTAACCCTCTCCTGAAGCATTGTGTCGCGGTACCTTATTGTAACGGTTTCATCCTCTTTGGTCTGTTGATCGATGGTAATGCAATACGGGGTTCCTATAGCATCCTGCCTGCGATACCTCCGCCCGATTGAGTCTTTGTCATCATATTGGCAGTTAAAGCTGAACTTGAGATCGGCAACTACTTTCTCAGCTATTTCAGGCAGACCGTCTTTCTTTACCAGAGGAAGTACAGCGAGCTTGACAGGGGCCAGCACTGCCGGAAGCCTCATTACGACTCTCATATCTTTGGTGCCGTCGTCCTTGATAAGTTCTTCCTCCTCATAAGCGGCAGTTATTACCTGAAGGAACATCCTGTCAAGACCTATCGATGTTTCAACGACATACGGAACGTACGATTCGCCTGTTTCATTGTCGAAGTACTGCATCTTCTTGCCGCTAAGTTCCTGATGCTGCCTCAGGTCGAAGTCGGTACGCGAGTGAATTCCTTCAACCTCCTTGAATCCGAACGGGAACCGGAATTCGATATCACTTGCAGCGTTTGCATAGTGGGCAAGCTTGTCGTGGTCGTGGAAGCGGTAATTGTCACTTCCGAAACCAAGAGCAAGATGCCATTTCATTCTGATCTCCTTCCAGTGGTTATACCAGTTCATTTCGGTTCCTGGTTTTATAAAGAACTGCATTTCCATCTGTTCGAATTCCCTCATTCGAAAGATAAACTGCCGGGCGACTATTTCGTTCCTGAATGCTTTCCCAGTCTGGGCTATACCGAAAGGAATTTTCAGTCTGCCTGTTTTCTGCACATTAAGGAAGTTTACAAATATTCCCTGTGCCGTTTCGGGGCGGAGGTAGATTTTTGAAGCTCCATCGGCTGTTGATCCCATTTCAGTGGAAAACATAAGGTTGAATTGCCTGACCTCGGTCCAGTTACGACTACCGGAGATGGGGCAAACTATCTCATTGTCGATGATGATCTGCCTGATTTCCTTCAGGTTGCCGGAGTTCATAGCATCGGCAAGCCTTAAATTCAGAGCGTCAATCTTTGCCTGATAATCAGCAACCCTCTGGTTGGTTTGTCTGAACATCTCTTCATTGAAAGCTTCACCAAACCTGTTTTTTGCCTTTTCGACCTCCTTTTCGACTTTCTCTTCAATCTTTGCTATATGGTCTTCAATCAGGACATCGGCACGGTATCTCTTTTTTGAATCCTTGTTGTCAATAAGCGGATCATTGAATGCATCAACATGGCCCGAAGCTTTCCAGACATCGGGATGCATGAATATTGCCGAATCAAGTCCAACAATGTTCTCATTCAGCAGTACCATGCTGTCCCACCAATATTTTCTGATATTGTTTTTTAGCTCCACTCCATACTGCCCGTAGTCATAAACGGCACTCAGTCCGTCATAAATTTCACTTGACTGAAACACATAACCATACTCTTTGCAATGGGCTACAAGCTTTTTGAAATCATCATTCCGGGCCATACTTTATTACTTTGTTATCTGGTTGGCAAAAGTAAGCAAAAAGTGCTGTTTAACAATCACACCGCTTATAATGGGGAAGTGTTAGCCGATCATTTTATATATTTGTTCTTTTATAGACAATGAGATTAAGAACCGATTTCCTGGTAATAGGCAGCGGAATAGCCGGATTATCATTTGCCCTTAAGGCTGCGGCCCATGGCAAGGTTGCCGTAGTGACCAAGTCGACACTTGAGGAGACCAACACCCGATACGCTCAGGGGGGGATTGCGGCAGTAATGTATAAACCAGACACATTTGAGAAGCATATCAGGGATACCATTATAGCCGGTGACGGATTCTGCAATGAAGAGGTGGTGCGCATGGTTGTGTCAGAAGCGCCGGCCAGGATACATGAGCTGGTTGAGGCCGGGGCTGAATTTGACAGGAAACCTGATGGAAGCTTCGACCTTGGCAGGGAGGGAGCACACTCGGAGTATCGTGTTCTGCATCATAAAGACAATACAGGTGAAATGATACAGCAGACTCTGGTACGTAATGTCCTTAATCATCCCAATATTACCATCTATGAAAATCACTTCGCCATTGAAATTCTTACCCAGCATCATCTGGGCGACAGGAACATTACCAGAGCCCGGAAGGACATAAAATGTTATGGTGCTTATGTTGCAGATCTTGGGGGAAAAAGGGTAATAACGTTTCTTGCTCCTGTAACGGTAATGGCAACGGGAGGGGCAGGAAGCGTATATCAGACAACTACCAATCCTGAAATAGCAACCGGTGATGGTATCGCCATGGTTTACAGGGCCAAGGGTTTGATAGAGAACATGGAGTTTGTACAGTTTCACCCTACATCACTCTATGACCCCGGAAAGCGCCCCCAGTTTCTGATCACTGAGGCTCTGCGAGGATTCGGCGCTGTTCTGAGAAACAGCTCAGGGGAGAAGTTCATGAACAGGTATGATAAAAGAGGCAGTCTGGCTTCACGTGATGTTGTAGCAAGGGCTATTGACAATGAAATGAAGATCAGGGGAGAAGACTTTGTCTATCTTGACAGCACCCATCTCGACCCCGGGAAACTGAAGGAGCATTTCCCGAATATTTATGATCACTGTCTTACTATTGGTATTGACATGACGCGTGAGATGATCCCGGTAGTTCCTGCTGCCCACTATCTTTGCGGGGGCATAAAGGTAAATATGAACGGTCGTTCATCAATTGACCGGCTATACGCTCTTGGCGAATGCTCTTCCACTGGCCTTCATGGTGCAAACCGTCTTGCCAGCAATTCACTTATGGAGGCTGTGGTTTACGCTCACAGGGCTGCGACTGATGCCATTGAAAGATTCAGATCGATTTCAGTTGAAGAGAGGATACCTGACTGGGACTATGAGGGTACCAGCCACAATGAGGAGATGATTCTCATAACACAGAGTTACAGGGAGGTGCAATCGATAATGAGTAATTATGTGGGTATAGTAAGGTCAGATCTGCGGTTGAAAAGGGCCCTGTCGAGATTGGAAATACTGTACCGCGAGACTGAAGATCTGTATAAGAGATCACATATTTCTGCCCGTCTCTGCGAACTGCGAAACATGATCAATGTCGGGTACCTTATAATAAAAATGGCCAGTCACAGGCACCAGAGCATAGGTCTTCATTACTCAATCGATTACCCCAGAAAAAAAGGCTCTGAGTTTTAAACTATTTTATATGAATCACTTACAGGCATCCTTTCATGGGAAAAATCAATTCTGGCGCTATATTGTAATCATTTTTGCTCTTTTGGCGGCCGCAAACACAATAGGGGCGCTGCCTGTTTACTGGTTCTTTTTTAAGGTAAGACAGACTGATCCTGCAATGGCAGCCGAGTATCTTAATAATCCACATAATACGACGTTACTCGGATTGGATTCTGTGACAGGAGTTGTTGTGATACTCTTTCAATTTCTGGTATTGTTCGTCACATTTGCATTATTGATAAAGCCGGTTCATGAAAAGAGTTTCCTGCAAACGGTAAACGGAAGAGAAAAATTCAGGTGGGAGAGATGTCTATCCGGTGCCGTCGTCTGGGCAGTTATTTCGGCAATCTACCTTGCCGTATACTTTGGTCTGGAACCTGATAATTTCAGGATAAACAATACAAGTTCATCATTATTAACACTCATTATAGCCTCAGTTGCACTGATTCCGTTTCAGGCAGGTATTGAGGAGATCCTGTTCAGAGGCTACCTGTTCCAGGGATTCTACCGGCTATTGCCACGGAAATGGTTTACTCTGGTAATAACTTCTGTCTTGTTCGGGCTTCTGCATTCCGTGAATCCCGAGGTCAGGGATTTCGGTTTTATGGTAATGATGCCGCAGTATATCCTGGTCGGGTTGGTTTACGGCATAACCACTATACTGGATGATGGAGCAGAAATTGCTATCGGGGCCCATACTTCCAACAATATTTTTCTTTCCATAATGCTGACGCACAAATCATCTGCTTTGCAAACTCCTGCAGTATACGAACAGATAAATGTATATCCCTGGATAGAGTTCGCCGGGTTACTCGTTATGTCGGTTCTCTTCGTGGGACTCCTTGCTCGAAAATACAAGTGGAACCTACGGTTCCGGTATTGATAAAATATTTTTGCTATTACCGCAAGTTTCGGGCAGATTCTTTGTCTAAAACCTGTAACAGTTAACCTGTAAATATCAGTATATTGACGGGAGATGGCAGATACAGTACAGAGTCTCAACTACTTGAAGGATTAAAGGCTGGAGACAGGGATGCATACAGACTTCTTGTGGAAAAGTACCATGTAAAGGTTATAAGAACCTGTACCGGCTTTTTACACTCCGGCGCCGATGCCGAAGATATTGCCCAGGAGGTGTTCATTGAGGTATTCAGGTCAGTGGATCGTTTCAGGGGAGATGCATCCCTTTCAACCTGGATATACAGAATTGCAGTAAACAAATCTCTCAACTTTTTAAGAAGCTCCGGCAGAAGAAAGTTATTTTCATTTTTGACCGGCCATGATGACAATTATTTGCATGAGATAAACAATGAACATGCTTCTCAGGAAAGCAATCCTGAGGAGTCTATGATACAAAGCGATCATGCCCGCATTCTTGAACAGGCATTGAATTCGCTGCCTGCCAAGCAACGGACTGCATTTGTGCTGAACAAATATGAAGACCTTTCTTATAAGGAGATAGCAGATGTTATGGACGTCTCGATAGGTTCGGTTGAGTCGCTGATATTCAGGTCAAAACAGAACCTCCAGAAGAAACTTTACAATTTTTACAATAAAAATATGAGATGAGCGCAAGTTTTACAGAACAAATATGTCTAAACGATAAAATCACAGCAAAAATGAGATGCAACAAATTAAATATCGATCTTTTCAGCTACGCAGAGGGGACTCTTTCAGAAGAGGATACAACTGCCGTTGAGAAGCATCTTGAAGATTGCGTTGCATGCAGCAGCTTCGCAGCGGAGATCAGGGGAGTGCTTGCTGTGATGGAAGCGGAAAAAAAAGTCACTGAGAATCCCTTCTTCTTTACCAGAGTGGAGGCAAAAATGCTGAAACCATCGAAACAGCCTCAGTTGTCTCTGGTAAGGTTATTGCCAACAATGGTGGCTGTTCTCTTCTTTGTGGGAGGTGTCTTTGCCGGAATCAATATAGGTAAACTCTACGGGCCAGATGCGGGAGCATCCGAAAAACTGGTGTTTGAGACAAAACAGTTTATTGATGATCTCGGGCAGGAGCCAATCGAGTCGCTGATTATTAATCTATATCCTGAGAATGATGACACGAAATAGGATATTGATATGGGCAGTGCTGATATTATTGGCAGTCAATATAGCCACAGTGATATCGGCTTTGAGGTACTCAGGCAGGGTAAGGTCAGATGAACTGGCCAGGAGCGAGGCAATGGCCGATGCCAGGGTGATGTTCTTTACAGAGCGGCTTCAGCTGGATGAGCGCCAGAACAGGGAGTTTATTCAACTTAACAGGACATTCAACCAGAGAGCAGGAAGGAAGGCCTCCAGACTTGATGTACTGCGGAGAAACATGATAGAGGAACTGGCAAGACCAGAGCCTGACATGGAAAAGGTCGGGAGCATAACAGAAGAAATAGGCTTGGTACACAGCGCTCTAAAGCAGGAGACAGCAACATATTATCTTGACCTGAAAAACGTCTGCACTCCTGAACAACAGGAGAGACTCAGGGAGATGTTTATGGTGATGTCTGATCCTGAGAGCGACATTAATCAGTTACGCCGTGGACAAATGGGGCCAGGACCGGCCGAAAGGGGAAGAATGCGAGGAATGGGAAGAGGTCGTGGAGGAAGATTCTAAAGGAATGAGAAGAACTCAGAATATATTGTTTAACTTAATAAATTGAAGTCATGAAAAAGGTATTAAAAATCAATGTTGTGCTGATATCGCTGCTTCTGGTTACAGGAGGAATGATCTATGCACAAGGGAGGGGTCGTGTTACTGATCCCGGACAGTATTGCGCCAACATTCCAGGTATCACTGAAAAGCAAAGGTCGGAACTAATATCTCTGGCAGAAAAACACCGTGCCGAGATGGACGAACTCAGGGCGCAGAGACAGGGTGCAGCGACACGTGAGGCGTGGTATGCGGCAGGGCAGAAGATGAGAGAGGCCACCGATAAGCACAGGTTTGATATACTTAATGTGCTTACTCCGGAACAGAAGGAGATTTATGCACCAAGGGCATATGGCAACTTCGGACCTGCAGGCAGGGGTGGCCGCGGTGCCGGCATGGGCCCCGGAAGGATGGCTCCTGCATATGGAGGAAGAGGAAGAATGATGGCTCCCGGAATGGGCGGCCGTGGATGGAGAAGATAAACTGACGCAAAGGACAGTTAGTCAGCAAATATCAATCGTTACTATGAAGCATCAGGTGCCGGACAAAAAGTCTGGCACTTGTTTTATATAGACATACTTCCAAAAGCTTCACTGTTTATCATATACCGAAGTTCTGTCAACGGTGCGGAAATCACCATACCTTGAAGATATTTCAGTAAGAAGACTCCTGATCTCATCAGGTTCAGTAGAGGTTAGCAGTTTCAGCCTCGTTTCTCTGAAGTCAGGCAGTCCCTTGAAATAGTTCGACAGGTGTCGACGCAACTCGAAGATTGCCCTTTTACCTTCTTTATGGTTCAGGGAAAGATTCAGATGGTCAAGCGCCAGGAGTACTTTTTCACTTACCGTAGGTTCAGGAAGCAGCTCTCCGGTTTCAAGATAATGCCTTATATCCCTGAATATCCAAGGTCTTCCGACAGCTGCCCTACCGATCATTATTCCGTCAACCCCAAAACGCCTGAACATTTCTTCTGCCTTAAGAGGAGAGTCTACATCTCCGTTTCCGATTACCGGAATGGTGATCTTGGGATTGTTTTTCACCTCACCGATAAGTGTCCAATCGGCTTTTCCCCTGTAGAGTTGTGACCTGGTTCTTCCGTGTATTGTAATGGCACAGATACCTGTATCCTGAAGCCTCTCTGCAACGTCAACAATTATTTTACTCTCTTCGTCCCATCCCAGGCGTGTCTTTACAGATACAGGAAGTTTCACTGCGTTAATGATAGCCCTGGTCATTTCAATCATCAGTGGAATATTACGCAGCATCCCGGCGCCGGCACCCCTGTTGGCAATTTTTTTAACCGGACAGCCGAAGTTCAGGTCAATAACCTCAGGAACTGATTCTTCTGCCATTAGTGCTGCCTCTACCATTGATTCGGTGATATGTCCATAGAGCTGAATGCCGATAGGCCTTTCTGACTCCAGTATGTCTAGCTTTTTGAGGCTCTTGGCGCCATCCCTTATCAGTCCGTCTGATGAGATGAATTCTGTATACATGAAATCGGCGCCGAACCTTTTACACAAAGCTCTGAAAGAGGGATCGGTTATATCCTCCATCGGAGCCAGGAAAAGAGGCCTCTCCCGCACTATTGCATTGCCCAGTTTCAAAATAATATCCTCCTGAATAGTAATTTCCTTAAATTCGCTGCAAAGTTATAAAAATGGCAGAGAAACGCTTTTTTGTCTTTTTCAGGGAGATGAGTCCAGGCGCTCAGCTGCTCGCAAGCCTGACAGTCGTATTGCTTGTCTTTGCCGTTCTTTACCCCGTGTTTCTGCTGGCAGGCCTCCTGGCCGGAACAGATCTCGCTGCTATGGAAAAAGTTGCCAGCGGAGGAGTGGCAGTACCGTCAGCGATTAAGTACCTCCAGGCCGCTCAGCATGTATCCCTTTTCATTGCACCGGTACTCGTATGGTCTTTTCTATGTGAAGGAACCGTGACCGGTTATACAGGAATGAAGCTTTATCCGCGCCCTGATCATATTTTACTTGTCATTCTTATCTCAATGCTTCTGATACCGGTGAACAGTTATACGGGGTATCTTAATTCTCAGGTTATATTTCCAGAATGGCTTTCAGGAGCAGAAGAATGGATTATTGCAAAGGAAGAAACAGCCGTTAATCTGATGTCAGAGCTTATTCGTTCCACTGATCTCAAAGGGTTGCTAATCAATATCCTTATTATTGCTATCATTCCGGCTGCCGGTGAGGAACTTTTTTTCAGAGGTATGCTGCAGAAAATTCTTGTCAGGTTAATTAAGAACCAGCATATTGCATTGCTGCTTACTGCCTTTGTTTTCAGCTCTCTTCACTTTCAGTTTTACGGGTTTCTGCCACGACTGATTCTGGGAGTGGTTTACGGTTATCTTTTTTTGTGGAGCGGCTCAGTGTGGTTGCCTTCAATAGCTCATTTTATCAACAATGGAATACCCGTAGTGTTAGCATACTTATATGGTTGGGAATCAGTAATGGAAACGACTACGGCCATAACAACCGACAAGCCTTCGATACCGATTGTTTCAATAATAGTTCTGATAATTCTTATGCTATATTTCCGCAGATTACTGAAGAGTGACCCTACCTTACGATCTCGTTTTTCCTGAAGACATATACCAGTCCGTAGGTTTCGGCTTCATCCCTTCTTTCTTCATCAGGCATATCTCCAAGACTTCCTTCCACCTCGTTCCATATATTCAAAATCAACTCGTCAGCCTCTTTTCGCATTTCTGCTGTCCGCCCGGCATATTCAGTTGATTTTCTGCTCAGTGTCTTATGAAACCTGTGGGCGTCAAGGAACTGATCATACCATACTTTAACAACAGCTATGGAAGGATTGGAAATTGGCGTAAGTCCTTTCTTCTTTCTGAAATCCTCTCCGTCAATAATGCGCTTTCCCCATGTTACCAGCTCATTGTCTGATGTGAGCGGAGGTATTGTGGCATCATCGGTGGCAATACCATAGTAGGTACGTGTCTCCGGGGGCAGTTCCCCTCTCTGAATTGCCATATTCATTACCCTGAGAAAGTGAGCTATGTACAACCTTGCCTTGCGGGCTATTTCCTGATATTCTGAGCTCTTGTTGCTCTGCGAGCTCATGGTCTGTCTCTGTAATCCAATGGTATGCTCAAATTGCGGAAGGAAACCCTGAAGCTTAACCAGGTTCTTTTGTGAGAAGGGCATTTTGAAAGGAGGTACCTCCCTCCCTTTTCCCAGCGCCTTCTTCATTGCTCTTATCCTCGCTGAGTCAGTATTGGGTAATCTGCGGTAGGGCATGGCATCTGTTGTTGAAAAAGTGTTGATATCTGACTGCGAATATAAACTAATTTTGTTTATATCCAAGGCTATTCGCAAAATAAAAGTGTTGATAATTAAAATATTTACTATATGTAAACTCAAATATTGAATTGTTAATAAAAGTATGTTGATAAAGTATAAAGACTTGAACTGAAACTCTTGCCATCTCTGTCTGTTGGATTCTTGGTGCGGAATCGCTATTTTTAAACCGAAAATAATACTAAACAAAAATCATAGAACATGTTTAAAGCTGATGTTTACACAAACCGTCGAAACAGCCTGAAAAAAGCAGTTAAGTCGGGGATAGCACTGTTTCCGGGGAATATTGACTCCGCAATGAACTATCCGGCAAATACCTATCACTTCCGTCAGGATAGTGATTTCCTCTATTTTTTCGGTCTCGATCTGCAGGGGTTGTACGGTGTGATCGATTTTGACTCGGGAAAGGACTATATTTTTGGCAATGATGTTGATCTTGACGATATCATATGGATGGGACCTCAGCCACTGATAAAGGATCTGGCGGCGAAAGCCGGTGTAACCGAAACAGCTCCGGTTGACAAGCTCGAATCATTTATTGGAGAGGCTATTGGTAAAGGTCGCAAGATCCATTTCCTTCCACCTTATCGTGGTGAGAACAAAATGATGCTCGGCGCTCTGCTGAAAGAGAACCCTTGCCAGATGAAATCAAAGGCATCGGAAGAGCTGATCAAGGCAGTTGTAGCATTGCGATCGATAAAAGAGCCATGGGAGGTAGAAGAGATTGAGAAGGCAGTTGACATTGCCTATGAGATGCAGGTTACATCGATGAAAATGTGCAAGCCGGGAATTGTTGAACAGGAGATTTTCGGAAGAATAGAAGGTATTGCTCTATCTCTTGGCAGGGGACCCTCATTCCCGATAATACTTACCATCAACGGTCAGACACTTCATAACCATGCACATCATAATGTTCTGAAGGTTGGACGAATGATGATAACCGATTGTGGTGCTGAAACAAATATGTGTTACAGCTCCGACATTACCCGTACTACACCGGTAGGTGGCAAGTTTTCACCCCGGCAGAAAGACATTTACGAAATAGTGCTTAAGGCAAATGTTGAAGCAATAAAGGCTACCGGTCCGGGTGTGTCAAACAGGGATGTTCATTTTCTTGCCTGTCGTGTACTGGCTTCAGGATTAAAGGATCTGGGGCTGATGAAAGGTGATGTCGATGAGGCGGTTCAGGCAGGTGCTCACGCACTTTTCATGCCTCACGGTCTTGGCCATATGATGGGTTTTGATGTTCATGACATGGAGGCTCTGGGAGAAAATTATGTTGGCTACAACGAGGAGGTAAAGAGGAGCACACAGTTTGGTACAAGATTCCTGAGGTTTGCACTTCCTTACAAACCGGGCCATGTATTTACAATTGAGCCAGGATGCTATTTTATACCCGAGCTGATTGACAGATGGAAGGCTGATAAGATGCACTCAGATTACATCAATTACGGAGAGGTGGAGAAATACCGCGATTTCGGCGGGGCACGCATTGAAGACGATGTTCTGATTACCGAAACCGGCCATAGAGTTCTCGGCAAACCAATACCGAAAACGGTAGAGGAGATAGAAAAGGTTTGTGAGGAGTAGGGTTACTACCTCCTCATCTGTCCGGGAAATACCGGAAGACTCTCATGGCCTTCTTCGTCTACTGACTGTACTGCGAAGAAGTAGTTATCCTTCGAATAGGGTATTGTAACCTGTGTGCCGGTGACGAATATCTTTGTCTGCCACAGAGGCATATAGGTTTCCCTCATGAGTATGTAATAGCCGGCAGGCTTTTTTCCTGTCGTTGGCTCTTCCCAGCCAATGGTGGTACTATTACTGAGGCCTGACATTCTTATTCCGGCATTGACCGGTTCATAGGGGGCACATGCCAGGTTTGCCACTGTAGCTAAGTTAACCCCGGTATTTTTCCTGACATATTCATAATCTACTCCCTCGGGAAGATCGCCATACTGTATTCCATCTGCAACTCTCACCACCTGATGGGTACGGTCGTAGTTTTCATTGAACTCGCATATCCTTACTGCCGTAAAGCCCTGCTGGGCAAATGGTGTGTGGTCTCCACCACGTCCGAACCTGTCATTACGGAAAATAAGAGTAACGTCTATCTGGTCTACATAGCGCTCACCTACTTCCTTGATATATCTGGCAAGCTGCCTTGCTCTGCCATCATTTTCTCCCGATGTATATCTTCTGAGTGACGCCATGGCATCTGTTTCATAAGCAGGAACACCTTCACTGAAAACTCTTACCCTCATATTGTCGTTAAGCAGCGTACCGCTTGAACCAGAGTTACCTATCATGTCATTATTCAATACAGCAATTATATTCCAGTTCTCCTCTTTTGCCCTGTTTGCAAGATGACGGGCACCAAGAAGCCCCTGTTCCTCTCCCGAGAGTGCAGCAAATTTTATGGTGCCTGAAAACTTATGACCAGACATGATGCGTGCCATTTCAAGAATAGCAGCAATTCCTGATCCGTTGTCATTTGCTCCGGGAGCAAATGATGTGTTGTCGAGATCACGGGCGGCCCTGCTGTCAAAATGGGCAAGTATTAATATTATACGGTCGTCGTCGGGATTTGTGCCTTTCAATGTTGCAATTACATTCTTCAACCTGACCTCTTCCGGTAACCTCTGCTTTGGACCGCCGGTGGTATATTCATCAAATTCCACGGTAAGTCTTCCCTCAGAAGCGGGAATGTAGCTTTCGAATTCCTCTTTTATCCAGTTCCATGAGGCTCCTATGCCTTTCTCGCGATTATCCTGTTCAGTCAGATTGTGCCTTGAATGGAAACTCACCAGCTTCAGGATGTGCTGTTCGATTCTTTCAGAAGATACCTGGTCTGTCATCTGCCTGATCGATGAATCTCTTCTGATAATTGTTTGAGCAGTAGATATTTGAAAAAACAGCGCTGCTATTGTACAAAGAATTAGGTTACGTTTCATGGAGTATTTGTTTTTAAATCCATATCAAATATATCAATAAGTGAACATAGTGAATTATCATCCAATATTCAAATGGCCATGATTTAAAAACTTTTAACAAATTTTGATAATTGGGTTAAAAGATGTAATTTTTGGATATGCGAATTTCGAACTTACTGGCATGGGTAACTCTTTTCAGTGTGTCAATGGCTTTTCTGGAGAGTTCTGTAGTAGTATACCTGCGAGAGCTGATGTATCCAGAGGGTTTTTCCTTTCCCCTGGTGGAGATTGAGGGACATCTTGCTTTAACCGAGATTATCAGAGAGGTGTCCACTCTGGCAATGCTGACAGCTGTCGCCGCAATTGCAGGAAGAACGCTTTCACGCAGCCTGGCATGGTTTATATATAGTTTTGCCGTTTGGGATATCTTCTATTATGTGTTTCTAAAGCTGCTTATTGACTGGCCGGTGTCACTTCTTGAATGGGATATACTATTTCTTTTGCCTGTTACATGGACGGGTCCTGTTATAAGCCCCCTGATTGTTTGTATTATGATGATCAGCCTGGCATTTGTGATACTGTATTATTCATACAGAGGCATTAATACTGGTCTAAGGGCGGTTGAATGGATTATCCTGACAACCGGGGCATTAACTGTCGTTATCGCTTTCACCTGGGATTATTCAGGATATATTCTGCAGAGATATTCATTTGCTGAAATATGGAATATTCCGGCAGAGAGGGATCTTCTTGAGTATGCATACGACTATATTCCCCGTAAATTCAACTGGTGGATATTTACGGCAGGGAATATGGTAATAGCTTACGCAATAATTATGATTTACCGTCGTCTCAGATCTTCAGAAGCCGGGCAGTGACACTTTTTCTCCTGCTTCATAGTGTCTTCATTATCAGTATGCCTTGTAGTACTCCCTGTTTAGCCTTGCAATATTTGTCAGTTTAATTCCTTTAGGACACTGAGCCTCACAAGCTCCCGTATTCGAGCAGTTTCCAAATCCCAGTTCATCCATTACCGAAACCATAGCCTTGACCCTTTCTTTAGCTTCAACCCTGCCCTGGGGAAGAAGAGCCAGTTGGGATATCTTTGCTGAAAGGAAAAGCATTGCCGAGGCATTTTTACATGATGCGACACAGGCGCCGCAACCGATGCATGATGCGGCATCAAAAGCCAGATCGGCATTTTTCCTGCTGCAGGGCGATGCATTGGCGTCGGGAGCGCCTCCGGTATTAATAGAAACAAACCCTCCTGCAACCTGTATTTTGTCAAGGGGTGAACGGTCTATCATTAAGTCCTTTATCACAGGAAATGGTGCTGCCCTGAAAGGTTCAACCGTAATGACATCGCCATCTTTGAAGTACCTCATTGAGAGGTGGCATGTTGTTATTCCGGGTACAGGGCTGTGAGGGTATCCGTTTATATACATTCCGCAGGAACCGCATATCCCTTCCCTGCAGTCATGATCAAAGGCCACAGGCTCTTTCCCCTCTTTTATCAGTTTGGTATTGAGGGCATCGAGCATTTCCAGGAATGACATTTCGGGAGATACCCCGTCAAAATCATAAGTGACAAATTTGCCTTTGGCCTTGCTGTTTTTCTGGCGCCATATGTTAAGTCTGATCTTCATTTCACTCTGTTTTTTCAGGTTGTCAACAATTGATTACTTATAACTTCTCTCTTTCATTTCCACCTCTTCGAATTTCAGTATCTCCTTGTGAAGAGTATGAGGTTTGCCTTTGCCATTGTATTCCCAGGCGGCAACGTAGGCAAATTCTTTGTCGTTACGTTTTGCTTCGCCTTCAGGTGTCTGGCTTTCTTCTCTGAAGTGGGCTCCGCAAGACTCCGTACGATGAAGAGCATCGGTAATCATTAGTTCTGCCAGCTCGAAATAGTCAGCAACCCGGCCTGCTTTTTCCAGTTCCTGGTTCACTTCCTCATTGGTATCGGGGACATTTACATCTTTCCAGAACTCTTCCTCAAGTTCCCTAACCATTGAGAGCGCCTTCTTAAGGCCTTCTTCATTGCGGGTCATACCACAATTATCCCACATTATCCTCCCCAGACGCTTGTGAAATGATGTAACAGTTTGCGATCCTTGTATTGAAAGCAGGAGATTTATCCTCTCCCTTACAGAGTTCTCTGCTTCTTCAAACTCCTTGAGACCGGTAGAGATCCTTGGTGTTCTGATATCATCTGACAGGTAGTTCGATATCGTATTTGGCAGAATGAAGTATCCGTCGCCGGCAGCCTGCATCAGAGAACAGGCTCCAAGCCTGTTGGCTCCGTGGTCGGAGAAATTGGATTCGCCGATTGCATAAAGGCCAGGGATGGTTGTCATAAGCTCATAATCAACCCACAGACCTCCCATAGTATAGTGACCGGCAGGATATATGTTCATAGGTTCTTCATACGGGTTAGAGCCGGTGATTGTCTGATACATTTCAAAGAGGTTTCCGTACTTTGCCTCAATGGCCTTTTTGCCCTGTTTCTTTATTGCATCACGGAAGTCAAGATTCACAGCGAGTCCTGTCTTGCCGACACCATAACCGGCATCACAGCGCTCTTTGGCTGCGCGTGAGGCTACATCCCTTGGCACAAGGTTCCCAAACGCAGGATAGCGTCGTTCGAGGAAATAATCACGCTCCTCGTCAGGAATATCATTGGGGTGTCTCTTCTCGTCCTTGTTTTTGGGGACCCATATACGGCCGTCATTTCTTAGTGACTCCGACATAAGAGTAAGCTTTGCCTGGTAATCATTAAGCTGAGGAACACTTGTCGGGTGAATCTGCACAAAGCTGGGGTTTGCAAACAGGGCTCCTTTCCTGTGTGCTTTCCATGCTGCTGATGCGTTTGAATTCACGGCCAGTGTTGAAAGGTAATATACAGTTCCATAGCCGCCGGTTGCCAATACTACTGCATGTGCCGAGTGCCTTTCAATTTCTCCTGTCAAAAGGTTCCTGACGATAATACCTCTTGCCTTTCCTTCGACAAGCACAAGCTCAAGCATCTCCCGGCGCGGGAACATTTTCACAGTGCCTAGTTTTATCTGTCTGTTTAATGAGGAGTATGCTCCCAGCAGACACTGTTGACCTGTCTGTCCTTTTGCATAAAAGGTACGTGACACCTGCACACCGCCAAAAGATCGGTTGTCAAGCGTCCCGCCATAGTCGCGTGCAAACGGAACGCCGAGTGCCGTATAGTGGTCAATAACAGCATTGCTTACTTCGGCAGCACGGTATACATTCGCCTCTCTGGCCCTGAAGTCCCCTCCTTTAACCATATCATAGAAAAGGCGGTATATGCTATCACCGTCATTTTTATAGTTTTTTGCTGCGTTGATGCCCCCCTGTGCAGCCACCGAGTGAGCCCTTCTGGGACTGTCCTGGTAGCAGAAGTTCTTGACATTGTAGCCAAGTTCTCCCAGGGCTGAGGCTGCACCGGCACCTGCAAGTCCGGTTCCGATAACAATTATATCAAGTTTCTTTTTGTTGGCCGCATTTACAAGTTTTACAGAATTTCTGTAGCGGGTCCATTTTTCCGTAATTGGTCCTTCCGGTATTTTGGAATCTATTTTTGTCATGATTGTGTGCTTTTCTGTTCAGGTTATTACTTGAGAATCCATATCACAAATGGTATGTATGCGAATGCAAGAGGTATTAATACTGCATATACCACCGCAATGACCCTGACTACCGGGGTCCATAACCTGTGATTCAGTCCCAGCGTCTGGAACGCCGAATAGAACGCATGATAAAGGTGAAATCCCAGCAGTACAAAACAGATCCAGTATATAATATTGTACTTAGGTATCTTGAATAGCTGATGGGCAACGGCATAGAAGTTTTCAGGGTCGCCCTCCACGATTCCCAGTTTGATGAAGTAGAAGTTGAAGAAGTGCAGAATCAGGAAAATAAATATTGCCCCGCCTGTCCATATCATAAACCGTGAAAACGGAGATGTTTTAGACTTGTTGATAACCTTGTAACCTACCGGCCGGGCCATCCAGTTCTGAATCTGAAGAAGAAGACCATTCACAATATGTATCATTATGGCCGCAAAAAGCAATACTTCAACTACTTTGACTACCGGGAATGAGGCCATAAAATGTGCAGCCTGGTTAAAAGGTTCAGGGTCGTCATTAAGAAGCATAAGGTTGATGACAAGATGTACAGGCAGAAAAGCTAGTAGGAACAGTCCTGCCAGTGCCATCACAAATTTCTTTGAAATGGAAGAATAAAGGACTTTGTTCATTGGTTAGGTGGGTTTTATGGGTTAACAAATTTTTACAAAAATCGTCAACCCTAAAATAGGCCTATTTTGACAGATTTCCAATTAATAGCTTTCTGTTCGTCAACATATTTTATCGGCAACCTATTTTAAGTTACAGCTTATTTTTAACTTTGCTTATAATGATGCTGTTTTATACAGATACGACAGGCAAGCGTATTGCCTATAGTGACAGGGGCGAAGGCGATTCAATAGTTCTTCTGCATGGTTATCTTGAGTCTATGTTAGTGTGGGATAAATTTGCGGGTGAACTGTCAAAGCATTTCAGGGTAATCTCTGTTGATCTGCCGGGCCACGGGCAGTCAGATATTATTTCGGAGGTTCATTCTATGGAGATGATGGCCGGGCGAATTGCAGATCTTCTTGACTATCTGGAGGTCGGGAAGATAATGCTGACGGGTCATTCACTTGGGGGATATGTTGCCCTGGCATTTCTTGAGATGTTTCCTGAGAGACTTGCCGCATATTGCCTTTTTCATTCTCATCCCTTTGCCGATTCTGAGGAGGCCGTCGAAAGGAGGAATAGAGAGATTCAAATCGTTGAAGCCGGCAAGAAGAATATTATGTATCCGGGTAACATTATCAGAATGTTTGCTCCTGACAATATTGAGAATATGAAGGATCAGGTAGAATATTTCAACGAAATTGCATCACTAACCCCCGATATTGGTATTATTTCTGTTCTCCGTGGGATGATGTCAAGACCTTCACGTCTCAATCTTCTTGAAGCCGGCAGAGTTCCGCTTCTGATGGTGATGGGAGTTCATGATCAGTATATTGATTACGGAAAAGTTGCCGGTGCAATTAAGTTGCCCCCAAATGGTTCTTTGAAAACCCTTTATGATTCAGGTCATCTTGGTTTTGTGGAAGAGCCTGAGAGGTCTTTGTCTCTTATTACCGAATTTGCTTTTTCGGTTTTCGGGGAAGACTCACGAGCCTGATTTCTCTCGCAGGAATTCTGTTGCAATCTTCAGAGTAGCATCAAGGTTTTTCCAGATGGGATAGAATCCTTGGTTGTCAAGTATGTTTCTTGCTATGTATGCTTTCAGCTGGATCTTCAGCAGTTCGCCTGATATCTCTCTTCCCTCCCTGGTTTTTTTAATCCCCTGGGATTCGGCAAATGACATGAATGAATCGAGGAGTTGCCGGCTGTCAAGAAAACTCTCCAGATCTGCGACATTAGTGAATCCTGTTAGTATTTCACGATTATCTTCGGTATACCTCATTGCATATCTGTATATCAGGCCACTATTTCTCACCTGGATGAAATACTGTGATACTCCGGCAGTGTCTATAGGAACGAAAATATCAGGCATAATACCTCCTCCTCCAAAAACAGTACGACCACCCGGTGTGGTAAATTTAAGAGAGTCTGGCAGGTGAATACTGTCAGCAACCTGGAATTCACCTCTGAGGAATCTGTCGTTCAGATCGTTGTAGTAGTCATCATAACCGTTATTGTAGGGTTTCTGGATAGATCTTCCGGTAGGAGTGTAATAGCGTGCAATAGTCAGCCTCATTCCTGAGCCGTCGCGAAACATCACCGGCTCCTGAACAAGACCCTTCCCGAACGACCTTCTCCCGATAATGGTACCCCTGTCATTATCCTGGACTGCTCCTGCGATTATTTCGCTGGCTGAGGCGCTCCACTCATCGATAAGTATAACGAGACTTCCTTCATGGAAATTTCCTGCTTTAGTGGCCTTAATCTCTTCTCTCGGAAATCTGCGCCCCTCGGTGTATACAATCATTTCATCCTCATCAAGGAACTCATCAGCTATTTTCGTTGCAGCATCCATTACTCCTCCTGAATTACCTCTGAGGTCAAGGATAAGTTTGCTCATTCCAGCTGATTTCAGCTCCCTCAGGCTTGTAAGAAATTCATCGTAGGTGGTAAGGGCAAAATTATTGATCTTGATAAACCCAATAGCTTCTTCGATCATGTAAGCCACATCGATGGTGTGAATTGGTATCTTGTCGCGTATAATCCCAAAGTCAATAAGATCGTCAACTCCTTTGCGTTTAACTCTGACCTCTACGGTAGTACCCCTCTGTCCCTTAAGCATGCTGACAATATTCTCGTCGGGAATACCTTTGCCTGCGACCAGCGAGTCGTTAACATAAATAATTTTGTCTCCGGCCATCAGTCCTGCTTTTTCAGACGGACCTCCGGAAATGGTGCTTATTACCAGTATGGTATCAGTTATCATATTAAAAGTGATACCGATACCATCGAAATTACCCTGTAAAGGCTCATTAGCCCTTGCCAGGTCACGGGCAGGAATATACACCGAATGCGGATCAAGCTTTCTAAGCAGTGTTGGTATTGCAACCTCCTCGAGTTCGGTTCTGTTGACTTCATCAACATATTTTGACTCAATTATAGACATGATGGTTCCCAGTTTATCAGTTGCCTGGGGAATTCCGGTTATTGAGTGTATTGTCTTCTTGCCCGGAAGATACCATCCGATGAGAAGTCCGGTAACAACAGATACTGCTATTATCAGTGGCAGAAGTAATATTCTGGTTGAATTACCTGATTTCATACATATTCTTTTCTAAATCGATATATACGATCTCAATACCTGCTCTGGAAAGCAGCCCGAGACCGTCGGTCTTGTGATACTCATTGCAGTATACAACTCTTCTGATCCCTGATTGTATGATTAGCTTGGAGCATTCCATACAGGGTGCGCTGGTAACGTAAAGAGTAGAACTTTCACTGGAGTTGTTTGATCTGGCTACCTTTGTAATGGCATTTGCTTCGGCATGAAGTACGTATGGTTTGGTAACATTGTTTTCGTCCTCGCAAACATTCTCAAAGCCTGCCGGAGTACCGTTATACCCATCTGAGATTATCATTTTGTCCTTTACTATCAGGGCCCCTACCTGCCGTCTTTTGCAGTATGAATTACGAGCCCAGATGAGTGCCATTTCAAGATAACGCTTGTCAAATGACTCCTGTTTTTTTCCGTACGGATGGTTTATCTTCTCCTTCATGAAACCTTATTACCAGCAGACCTCTACGCCTCTACGCCTCTACGCCTTTACGCCTCTACGCCTCTACGCCTTTATGCCTTTACGCCCTTAATATTGTACCCGGAGCCGGGGTCGAACCGGCACAGTATTGCTACCACTGGTGTTTGAGACCAGCGCGTCTACCAATTCCGCCATCCGGGCTTGATGTGGAGTGCGAAAATAGAAAAAATATCAGACTTTTACACCAGGTTTTCTGATATTCCTGGAAGAGGACTCTTTTTTACCTTTACCTGTCATCTCGCGTATTGCAGCGGCAATTGATGCTGTATCGAATCCGCACTCCCTGTATAGTTCATCCTGGGTACCATGTTCGACAAAGTAATCAGGTATGCCTAATCGTTTAACCCTTGCTGTATAGGAGTTGTCACACATAAATTCTATCACGGCACCACCGAATCCTCCTTTCAGCATTCCATCTTCAACAGTTATTACCTTATCGAAGGTTCTGAATACTTCATGAAGCACCTCTTCATCAATAGGGGATACGAATCTCATATCGTAGTGAGCGATTGAGATTCCTTCATATTCAAGTATTGAAGCAGCGCTCTCAACAAAATTACCGGGCAATCCTATACTTAACACGGCAATATCCTTACCATTTCTCAGCAGCCTTGCCTTACCTGTCTCTATTTCTTTGAAAGGTTTTTTCCAGTCAGTGTAAATACCTTTTCCCCTTGGGTACCTTATGCTATATGGGTTTTTAACTGAATCAAGCTGAGCCGTATACATCATGTTACGTAGTTCCACCTCATCCATCGGTGCTGCAACAATCATATTCGGAATGTTCCTCATAAATGCCAGATCGAAGAATCCATGGTGTGTTGCTCCGTCAGAGCCAACCAGACCTCCACGGTCAAGACAGAAAATTACCTTCAGATTCTGCAGGGCAACGTCATGGATTACCTGATCGTATGCTCTCTGGATGAAGGATGAATATATGTTACAGTAAGGGAGCATACCCTGCGATGCCAGGCCTGCCGAGAATGTAACAGCGTGTTGCTCAGCAATTCCGACATCAAAAGTTCTTTCCGGCATCTCTTTCATCATTATATTTAAAGAGCAGCCGGTAGGCATCGCCGGTGTTATGCCAACAATCTTTTCATTTTTTTCTGCCAGTTCAAGTACCGTATGACCAAAGACATCCTGATAAAGAGGGGGTTCATTAAGCCCGGTTGTTTTCAATAGTTCTCCGGTAACCTTGTTGAAAAGTCCGGGTGCATGAAATGTGGTCTGGTTTATTTCAGCTTCCCTGAAGCCCTTGCCTTTTTTAGTAATGCAATGCAATAATTTAGGACCAGGTATATGTTTCATGTCCTCGAGCACTCTTGTAAGATGCAAAACATCATGGCCATCAACAGGTCCGAAATATCTGAAATTCATTGCTTCAAACAGGTTGCTCTGATCGAGAATGGTGCTTTTGATACCCGATTCAATTTGCGAAACCAGGGTTCTTGCCTTTGGTCCGAGCTTCCTTATTTTGCCCAGGTTATTCCATACATCATTTCTGAATTTGTTATATGTACGGCTTGTTGTTATGTCAACGAGGTACTCCTTCAGTGCCCCCACGCTTTCGTCAATGGCTATGTTGTTATCATTAAGTATTACAAGAATGTCGGCATTGGCCGAGCCGGCATTGTTAAGCCCTTCAAAAGCCAGTCCTGCAGTTAATGATCCGTCACCGATAACAGCTATTATCTGTCTCTTTTCATTCTTTTGTCTTGCAGCTACTGCCATTCCAAGTGCTGCCGATATTGATGTTGAGGAGTGGCCTACACCGAAAGCATCATACTCACTTTCACTTATTTTCGGGAAACCACTTACTCCACCGTATTTACGGTTTGTATGGAAATTATCTCTTCTTCCGGTGAGTATTTTGTGCCCGTAAGCCTGGTGCCCTACATCCCATATTATCTTATCGAACGGAGTATTGAAAACGTAATGCAGCGCAACAGTCATTTCAATTACCCCAAGGCTTGCTCCAAAATGGCCGGGATTTGAGCTTACGATATCAATAATAAATCTTCTAAGCTCGTTTGAAAGGGCGATAAGATCAGTCTTTTCAAGCTTTCTTAAGTCTTCAGGGCCCGATATTTTATAGAGATATGTGTACTCTTCGTTCATTTGCAACAAAATGAATTGCTCCTTTTGCAAATATAGCAATAATTAAAACCGTATTTGTCTCCTCAATGGGTTGAAGGAAATTCTTACTTTTGTCCTATCTTTTTTAATAACAATTAAATGGTCAAAAAGATCGTTTTTATGATAAAAAATTAATTATATGAAGAATGTCAAGCTTGTTTTTTTAGCAGCTGTTCTTACAGCCATTTCATGTGTTCCGGCAGGGAGATACGGCAATTTGCGTGATGCAAGTCAGCAGAATGTTAACGAACGGGATGCCTATAAATCAGATAATATTCAACTCTCGATAGCGAACCGTGAGCTCGAGGCAAGGATATCCGCCATGGAGAAGGAATATTCAGGGATAAGAGAAGATTATCAGACATTACAGGCGGAGCTTGACCGCTCGAGGCAGGACTACGGCAGGCTGAATAACAGGTATGTTGAACTGCAGAATGCCCAGGATGAACTTATTAAGGGGAGCGTCAGGGAGACATCGAGGCTCCTTTCCGATTTGCAGGCAGCCCAGGCCAACCTTCAGCAAAAAGAGAGTATGCTCAGGGATCTTGAGATGAACCTTGATCAGAAGAAATCAGATCTTGACATGCTTACGTTTGAACTAGAGAAGCGTAACCAAAGGCTTGTTGAGCTTGAGAAGATACTCGATGCCCAGCAAAGTGCCGTAAGAGATCTTAAAAACAAAGTATCAGATGCTCTTTTTGGGTTTGAGAACAACGGCCTGACGGTTACCATGCGCGACGGCAAGGTATATGTCTCTCTTGATGAGAAGCTTCTTTTCAAGACCGGCAGCTGGGAAATTGATGCCAATGGCAGGACGGCCCTCAGGAGGCTTGTCGCGGTTCTTGAGAGGAATGCAGATATTCAGATTATGATTGAAGGTCACACCGACAATGTACCTTACCGGCCCTCTGGCGGTCAGTTACGTGATAACTGGGATTTGAGTGTAAAGAGGGCTACTACTGTTGTAAGGGAACTTACTGAAGGAACCAAAATTGACCCCAAACGACTTACTGCAGCCGGCCGGAGTGAATATCTTCCGGTAGATGCGCGCAACACTGCCGATGCCAGGAGTAAGAACCGCAGGACAGAAATAATACTTACGCCAGACCTTTCAGAGCTTTACAGGATTATAGAGCAGTTCTGATCACTTCTCTTCCTCAATAAACCGGGAAAGACGCTGTGAGATACTGTTAAGAGAATTCATAAGATTATCTTCGGGTTTGAGGAAGTCAAACCTGCCCCAGAAATCAGGGTCATATCCGCTGATTTCGCGCGAGAAAACAGTTTCCAGTGGTATTGTTTCATTGCGACTGAAGCGTGTAACATTGCTGGTGTCAGCTTCGGTTATGGCGAGTTCAAAGAATACGTCATAATTGGTGTTGAACAGGCTGCGCTTCTTTCTGGCGGTGAACCTCAGGTCTCCCCTTACATGACTCAGATAATATCTGTCTCCCGATTTTTTGTAGGTTGTACGGTAACTGGCGCTTACCGGCCTGATAGTAAAACCCCTTGCAGAACTTGCAACATAAGTGAAATTTCTTCCTGTGATATAGGCTGGGTGGACTTCAAATTCAGCCTGCATAACAGCAAAGTCTGCCGTATTTATCATCATGGAACCCCTGAAGAGAGGATCGCTGATCCCTTCTCTCTGTTCGAATTCTATTACAAAAGCAGCGGCGTCATCAATAGTTACAATGTCTGTCATTGCATACTTGTAGAGACTGATGTATTCTTCATCAATGAACTCAAAGTTGTTTTTCATCCCGTCAAGAAGCAGGGAACTGTTCAACCCCCCTTTAAGTCTCAGCATAAGAGTATCAGACGAACCTGCATTTTCCAGTTTTCTGCTTCTGACTACCTTAACCTGATCTTGCATTGAAGTACCATATGCTGCCTTGTATATTTTGAGAACAGCTTCAGAAAAAAGCTGTATCTCCTTTCTCTTCATTATGCCTTCGCGATAAAAACCCCACATAGATGCCGGAGTGGTTCCGTAATTGTCAGGAATTGCTTCAACCGCCTTTTTTATTAACTCCTGAGGTATCTGGCTCCGGATAATTATTTCAGGGATCGGGATGTAGTCCCGAAACATCTTGATAGTGAAGTTGTTGCCGAGGGCCTCATAGACTGGAATAGATCTGTTTATAAAACCAAGATATGAAACTGTAAGGGTATCGTAAATCAGATCATCTGTTATCGCCATGGAGAAAAAGCCATCGCTGTTTGAAACAGTACCTCTGGGTTTACCTTCGATGGCAATGGTAGCATAGGGTAATGGCTGACCGCTTTCATGCTCCACAACCAGACCGGATACCCTGTAAGTATCTTCTGTCAATTCCACAGGATAAGTCTCTGCTAATTCAGGTACTATCCTGGCAATAATAATATGGCTGCCTATTACGGTAAATCTGACGGAATCATTCTGAATAATATTCCTGAGGATTTCGTCAAGCGGGATATTGTCAGCTTCAAGTATGATGCGTTCTTCAGGGTCGATCAGCTTTGAATCGTAGGTAAAATAATAGCCGGTTTTCCGGCTGATTATATTCAAAGCATTGGTTTTTCTGACGTTACCGTTTCTGAAAGTGTGAACGGAGCGCAGTATATCCTCCTGCCCTTCTGCTTCAGGAAATGAAGCAATTATCAGGGTTATAAAAAAGGATAATAGTTTTATATGACCTTTGTGGCCCAAGGTGGCACATCTCTTTTACAACTGTGAAAATATATAAACTCTGCCTTCTTTCCTCCAGGAAAGGTTAAAAGTTGCAGCAATTATTTTTATTATATCCTCTTCTTCAACATTATCAAGCACCGTAGTGATGTACTTGTCAGTAACTACGGGGTCATCAGCAACAATCTCAATACCGTAAACTTTCTTCAGGTCATTTAAAACAGTTTCCAGCTTTGCTGATTCATATACCAGGATTCCGCTATTCCAGGCCATATAGTTTGGATCAGTATTTATCTCACCCACAGTTTTGCCGTCTGACGTTTTTCCAATAAGCCCTTCTGTAAGTTCAATGGCATCAGATTCATCTTTGGAAGTGAGTCTGACCTTCCCTGAAGTTACGAAGACCTCAACTTCTTTTTTATCTTCTCCGGCGATAACATTGAAGGAGGTACCCAATACTTCAACAGAAGCATCTCCTGCAATGACCCTGAAGGGTTTTGACAAATCGCTTACAACCTCAAAATAAGCTTCGCCGGTCAATTCTACGGTTCGTGACAATTCGTCGAACTTATCAGGCCAGGTAACAGTGGTGTTACGGTTAAGTGTTACCCGGCTTCCATCAGGGAGATTAACGATTACATTCTTAGAATCACCCGACCCTGCAGTCAGCATATTCTGATGCCCTGAACTTACAATCCGGTATGTAATATAACCTGCAGATAATAATATTAAGACTGAGGCAGCTATCCGTGCAAACATAAGTGTGGAGCGGCTGAAAAGTCCCGGGCTATTAGCTCTTATGAGATCCTCACTTGACAGTCTGCCATAAACCTTATCCCAGGCTTTGTCAACATCAGGTTCCACCGGATTTGTCTTCATTTTTTCCATCTCTTTCCACATCTCACGGGTAAGCGGACCATTATCATCTTCAATCTCTCCGTACAGCTCGTCATTTGGGGTCTCTTCTCCTGACAGTCTGGCAGCTATAATATCCCATTTTCTGTCTGTGCCTTCTTCCCTGTATGTTTTACTTCTCTTCATAATTCACCTAATGTTTTTCGAAACTCCTTAAGAGCTTTACCCATATTTGCTTCAACGGTTTTCACCGATATTTCGAGTTTTTCTGCTATCTCGCGGTATCTGAGTCCTTCAAACCTGTTCATATAGAATATCTCACCGCATCTTTCAGGCAGTTTTTCCATTGTTCTGGCTATACTCTCATGCAATTCATCCAGCTGCAACTGCTGCAGAGGAGTAGGGGGTGACTCCTGATCTGTGCCTGATGTATCTGCCTCATATTTTCTTACAACCTTCATGTGCTCTATCCATCTAAGGCTCCTGTTGTATGTCGATCTGAAGAGATATCCATTGAGAGAAGATTGTATTTTAAGCTTATTTCTTTCCTTCCATAATCTGTAAAACAGATCCTGAACTATCTCTTCTGCCGTATCCTGATCTTTGACTATACTTGCAGAGTATCTGACAAGGGGCGAATAGGAAGAACGAAAGAGTGATTCAAATGCCTTGATATCACCCCTCCGTATCCTTTCTGTTATTTCATCTTCCCTGTCCAAAGTCATTTAGTTTCTACCTGTCGTCGAAATCGCTGAACCTGAGTCTTCTGCTGAGCCTGCGGATAGCAGATTCTATACTCTGATCGGGTTCTATGACATTATAGTCTCCCCAGAAGTCAGGGTCGGAGAATGAACTCACCTTTTCCGAAAAAACATCGGTGGATCTTACTCTCTCCCTTCCTGCAAATTTAATAACTTCTTCTGTAGTACGATCAGTTACTGCGATTTCAGACATCGTGGTATAGTTGGTATTAAAGAGCCTCCTCTTCCAGTTAACGATGAATTTTACCTCTGCCCTTGAATATGCAAAGTAGTATTTGCCTTCACTTTCCCTGTAAATAACCCTGTAAGTTGCAACCTCAGGGGTAACATCCATACCCAGGGGCTTTTTCCTGATAAAGAGGGCCTGAGCCTGGTCGGTATTGCTCACATTTAAGCTGAACTCAACTTCTTTAACCGCATAATTCTTTGAATCGATAAAGAGTTTCCCAAAGAAGAGGGGTATGTCATATTCTGCCTTTTGCTGAAAGTCAACAACATAATGCAGCCTGTCGTCGATCATTATGATATTCGACAGAACATAATCATAATATTGCATCGCTTCCCTTGTGAGAATTATGTCGGGATATTTTACAAGGTCAAGATTAAGAGCCGTCACCGGGCCTCCCTGAAGTTTAAACAGAACCGTATCCATTCTGGTAACGTCGCTACCCTTTCTTCCCTTGTATATTCTGATAGCGTCCAGCCTGAGGTCATTTCTGTAGGGAGCCTTGAATATCTCTACCACTGCTTCTCCAATCGCCACGTAGTTACGACCTTTTCTGATAGTCTCCCTGTAGAAGCCTGTCATCAGGTTTGGCTGGTTGGTATAGTTGGTCTGAAAAGCATCAATGGCTTTCTCAACAATCTCCTGCGGCGATATAGGAGTAACTGTTATCTCCTGAAGAGAAATTCTTGCCGGGTCAAGAGAGATAATGTTTCTGTAGCCATTATCACGCATTTCAGTGAAAGGGACGACTTTGGAACTATAACCGATGTATGAGAATTCAAGCCCTTTTCCCTTCTCTTCGTTGGGAACCTTGATCACAAACTCTCCGTCGATATTGGTTACTGTGGCTATGTTTGACTCCTGTACCGTTACAGTAGCAAAGATAAGAGGTTGATTTGTCTCTGAATCAACCACCCTGCCCCTGAAAGTAGTGTAATAATCCTGCGTATCCGGTCCATTTCCATAGGCGCCAGACACTGCATTTACTGTCTGAAATGTCAGCATTGTCATTAACAGTGCTGCAGACAATCCCAAAAAATTTTGTACTCTTTTCATGATCTTATGGATTAGTGGTTACAAATTGTTTTTTGTCTCACTTATAAGACCGGCACAAGATGTATTTACCCTATCTCAACCGGTCATTTTTTTTTGAAAAGAGATGATTGTTGCTATTTTTACTTTCAAAACTCACATTGAACCGGTAAAATCCTTTAATATGAAAATAGTAAGACGCATTTTGCCTGCATTGGCTGCAATTCTGACAATAGTGATTGTCCTGCTTCTGCTTTTTATCAGTTCAGCCAGGAACGGTGCGAAGCCGGTATACGACGGCACAATATCACTCAAAGGACTTGACGAAGAGGTAAGGGTCTTCTTTGACGAGCGGGGTATGCCCCATATCTATGCGAACACGGAAAAAGATCTTTACTATACAACCGGCTTCCTGATGGCAAGAGAGAGATTATGGCAGATGGATCTTATCAGAAGGGCGACACGTGGCACTCTGTCCGAAATTTTCGGTGAGGACTATATAGATACTGATCTGTTCCTGCGCAGTCTTTGTATGACAGATAAATCGAAAATGATACTGGCAAATTCTGAGCCTGAAATACTTCTGGCAATTCAAAATTATTGCGACGGCGTTAACAGGTATATTACAGATGCAGGAAGGAGGCTGCCACCTGAATTCAGGGTGCTCAGGTACAGGCCGGAACCCTGGTCGCCTGAAGATGTGGCAAATATTATAGGATATATGGGCTGGGACCTTGCCTCAGGCAATATGTCTGAGGATCTTTTCAATTACAGACTTTTAAAGAAGCATGGAGAGGAGTATGCATCTGTGATAATACCTGACTGGAAGGCGGATGAGTCATACGTATTCCCGCTATTCAGCCTGGAAAAAGAGCTTATTGATGAGGCAGCCTTGTTAATAACGGCAATTGAAAAACTGAAAGGACTGGGTATCGTCTCGTTCTCGGGCAGCAATAACTGGGCAATATCAGGCAGCAGAACTGCCACTGGTAAACCACTGCTCGCAAATGACATGCACCTGGGTCTTAACTCGCCGGGTATATGGATACAGATGCACCAGGTGGTGCAGGGCAAACTGAACGTTACGGGTGTAGCTGTGCCGGGTCAGCCTTTTATCGTAGCAGGCCATAATGAAAAGATAGCATGGGGATTGACAAACCTGATGGTTGATGATATAGACCTGTACCAGGAAACAATTGACACAACGGAGAATGGCACCTACCTCTTCAACGGAAGCAAGATGAAGATGGAACTAAGGGAGGAGATTATCAATGTCAAGGGCAAAGGAGATGTGATACGCAAACTGTGGTTTACCCATCGAGGGCCGGTAATTTCAGGTATGAGAGGCATCAATGATGCTGCACTGTCGATGCGCTGGTCGGGATATGACCTCAGTGATGAAATATTTACAGTGTACAAGCTTAACCGGGCAACATCATGGGATGATTTCAGAAATGCAATAAGCAGATTCAGGTCGATCAGCCAAAATTTTGTATATGCCGACACTGAGGGTAATATCGGCCTTCATACAGGAGGAGGTATTCCCATACGAAAGGGGCATGGTACGATTATCCGCGATGGATCGACTGATGAATATGACTGGACGGGCTATGTGCCTTTCGACCATCTTCCTTTTTCATTTAATCCTCCCGGTGGATTTGTCTCTTCAGCAAATAATAAAACTGTTTCTGACGACTATCCGTATTATGTGGCCACTTCTTTTGCAATGCCTTACAGGATTAACCGCATAAGGCAAATGATAGATAATAAAGAGATGGTTGGAACCGGCGATTTTATGGAAATGCAGACAGATCAGGTCTCAGAGTATGCCTCCCTGCTTGTTCCTGTTCTTTTGAATACAATGTCAGATGTTGAGATTGATGACGAAAGTGAGAAACAGGCTCTTGCATTTCTGAAAGATTGGGATTTTGACATGTCTCCAGACAAGGAAGCCCCGACTGTTTTTGAGTTCTGCAGAATGGCACTGGCACAAGAGCTTATTGCCGATGAACTCGGTGATCTCTACACTCTTTTACCCGGAGTATATCAGGATTATTATATTTTCAGGATTATAACCAAAGGGCCTGACGAGTGGGTTGATAATGTCACAACAACAGAGGTTGAAACCCTCGAAGATATTATGAGATCCTCGTTCAGTAAGGCAGTGAGCAACCTGACGGCTTTCACCCAAAAGGAAGAAAAGAGTTCATGGAAGTGGGGAGACCTGCATACCATGACCCTTGAACATCCGATGGGGTCGGTCAGCATCATAGACAGACTGTTTCATCTTAATTCAGATACATACCGGGTAGGAGGGAGTTATCATACTGTCAGTCCCTATTCCTACGGTGGAGGGTTCAAAGTTAATAACGGAGCTTCCCAGAGGCATATCTATAACACGGCAGACTGGGATGATTCATACAGCATAATTCCGTCAGGCAACTCGGGAGTGCCTTCGAGCCGCTATTATTTGTCACAGACTGACTGGTATGTCAGCGGTAAATTCTACAGGGATCATTTTACTGAGAAGGCGGTAAAGGAGAACTCGGTTCACAACCTTGTTTTGTCTCCCGCCAGGTAATGGTTGAAGAATGTATGGTCAGACTGTCAATACCTCTTTTTCCTTGGCAGCTACCACCTTGTCGATTTTGGCAGTGTAGTCGCTGGTGAGTTCCTGGACCTCTTCCTCGCCTGCTTTTTCAGCATCCTCAGGCAGTCCGTCTTTCAGGAGTTTCTTCAGCTCATCATTAGCCCACTTACGCGAGTTCCTGATACTTATCTTGGCCGTCTCTCCCTCGTTTTTGACCTGTTTAACCAGCTGATGTCGCCTTTCCTCAGTGAGAGGCGGAATGTTTATCCTTATCAATTCGCCGTTATTGATCGGGGTAACACCCAGATTTGCAGCGAGTATAGCTTTTTCTATAGGCGACAGCATGGTTCTCTCCCATGGTTGGATAAGTATCGTTCTGGCATCGGGAGTGTTGATATTGGATGTCTGTGCCAGTGGTGTCGTAACTCCGTAATAGTCTACCGTAACGCCTTCAAGGAGTGTGGGGTTGGCTCTTCCGGCCCTGAGGCGGGCGAGTTCATGCTCGAGATGGTCAAGAGCCTTTTGCATTCTCTCCTTCACCTCATCCATAATCAATTCAACATATTCGGTCATATGGTTAAGTTTTGTATGGTTCAGCTATGAAAAAGTGTAACAAAAATAACAAAATTAATAAAAAGCAAGTGGTTTATTAAAGATGTACAAAGGTGCCCTTTTCATTTCCCTTTATCACCTCCATCAAAGCGCCGGGTTCATTCATGTTGAATACTACTATCGGGAGATTATTCTCACGGCACATGGTAAACGCCGTAAGGTCCATAACCCTTAGTCGCTTATCTATTACCTCATCAAATGATATGGCAGTGAATTTCTCTGCGTTTGGCTCTTCCTCGGGGTCAGCTGTATAGACTCCATCCACCCTTGTGCCCTTAAGCAGCACATCTGCCTTTATTTCTATTGCCCGCAGGGCTGAGGCTGTATCGGTTGTGAAGAACGGATTGCCCGTCCCTCCTGCAATGATACACACATAGCCACTCTCCATAGCTTCAACAGCCTTGTCGCGCGAATAAAGCTCGCCTACCGGTTCCATTCTGATTGAAGTATATACTCTGGCTTTTCCGCCCAGGTTATTGATTTCGCTTTCAAGAGCCAGGCTGTTTATGACTGTGGCCAGCATGCCCATCTGATCACCTTTCACCCTGTCGAAACCGGCCCCGGTTCCGCTTATACCTCTGAAGATATTGCCGCCACCTATTACTATTCCCACCTGGCAGCCGTCAGCCGCAACTTCAATTATCTGCCTGGCATAAGAGTTTAGAACTGATTTGTCGAGTCCGTACTGGCGGTCACCTGCCAGGGATTCACCACTGAGTTTGAGTAATATGCGCCTGTATTTCATGTTGTGCTTCTTCGGTTGCGGAATGCGAAAGTAATCATTTGCAGCGTAAAAATAAAAAATCCCTTCACTGAATCATCTGACCAGCGGAGGGATAATGTTTTTAAAATGTACTGACCGACTAGTTTCTGACCTTGCAGGTATTAATGCCAAAAAGGGTGTAAAGCCCGCAGAAATTTATCAGCGATGTTATTGTCAGAACCGCTGCAAAAGCGAGAAGGATAATTCCCAGTGTTCCCGATATCACATTGGTTATGTATAGCACTGCTATGAGGGCCGCAATTAATACTCTGATTATCTTGTCGGTTTTGCCTATGTTCTTTTTCATGTTATATAGTGGTATTATTATTCATTATCATAGTAACAGGCAGATACATGTATTGTTCAAATAAAGAAGCCCGCTGTTGACGGGCTTCTTAAGAGTATCTGTTATCTGCTTTTACAGATTAAGGGTGAACCTTGCAAACGATGTGACTGTCAGGTCTTTATTTATTGACTGCAGGTATTGCCTTATTGTCATTTTGTTATCCTTCACAAACTCCTGATTGAGAAGGGTGCTCTCCTTGAAGAACTTATTAAGTTTACCTTCAGCTATCTTATCAAGCATTGCCTCAGGCTTTCCTTCCCGGCGAGCCTGTTCCTTGGCTATCTCCATCTCTGACGCCAGGGTAGCGGCAGGAACGTCATTTTTGTCGAGAGATACAGGATTCATTGCTGCGATCTGCATTGCTACATCCTTGTAAACCTGAATGTCTATTCCTGACTTGTTGAAACCGGCCATGGTTGAAAGCTTATTACCCGGATGGATATAGGCCTGAACATGATCGGCATCAATTCTCGAAAAGTATGATAATTCGATTTTTTCTCCGATTATACCAATCTGCTCTACTATTTTGTCCGCAATAGTTTCGTTATCAAGCTGCAGGGCCAGTACCTCTTCGAGGCTTTTTGATCCTGCAGAAAGAGCTTTGTCGAGTATGCTGTTGGCAAACTTTATAAACTCTTCATTTTTTGCAACAAAGTCAGTTTCACAATTGAGAGCGATCATCATACCGGTTCCGGCATCTGCTGTGACTTTTGATAATACCACACCTTCAGAAGCCTCCCTGTCGGCCCGCTTGTTGGCAATAGCCTGGCCTTTTTTTCTTATTATCTCGATAGCCTTGTCAAAATTGCCTTCAGCCTCCTCAAGGGCCTTCTTGCAATCCATCATTCCTGCGCCTGTAACCCTTCTGAGTTTAGCGACATCGGCTGCACTTATAACTGCCATAATTTGTTATTATTATTTTAATTAACTACACTACTTTTCATCATCCATGAGGTCCTCAAAATCCTCTTCCGTCTCAGACTCATCTTCACTGCTGACAGAGGCTGTAATTTCATCAGCATCGTCATCACCAGCATCCTCCTCATCTTCCGCAACTGCAACCCTTGCTGCACGCCTGGGCCTGCGTTTCTCAGTTACGATATCGTCTTCAGAAGCCTTCTCGGCAGGCTCCTTGTCTTTTTCGTTCTTTCTTTCATTGAGGCCTTCTTCAATTGCAGCACACATTACATCTACTATCAGCGAAATTGATTTGGAGGCATCATCGTTGGCCGGAATTACAAAATCAATTTCTGAAGGGTCTGAGTTTGTGTCTACCATTGCAAATACCGGTATTCCAAGCCTGTTGGCCTCTTTAACGGCTATGTGTTCCTTTCCCACATCAACAATGAAGAGGGCTGACGGCAATCGTGTAAGGTCTGCTATGCTGCCAAGGTTCTTCTCAAGCTTTGCCCTCTGCCTTGCTATCTGCAGTTTTTCTCTCTTTGAAAGGTTGCCAAGCGTTCCGTCACTTTCCATCTTGTCGATAGATGTCATTTTCTTCACCGCTTTTCTGATGGTGGGGAAATTGGTAAGCATTCCTCCCGGCCATCTTTCAGTGACGTAAGGCATACCTGTTTTCTGAACTCTCTCGGCAACGATCTCCTTTGCCTGTTTTTTTGTAGCTACAAAAAGTACTTTTTTGCCCGATTTGGCAATCTGTTTGAGCGCCGACGCGGCGTCATCGATCTTCCTGGCTGTCTTTTCAAGATCGATAATATGAATCCCGTTCTTCTCCATAAAAATATAGGGAGCCATTGCCGGGTTCCATTTTCTTCTGAGATGACCGAAGTGTACTCCGGCATCGAGAAGCTGATTGAAATTAGTTCTTTGCATTTGATTGTTGTTAAAGTTTACATTCTGTTAAGTCAATTGCAGAGTAGTTCCGACCCGGAAGTCACTGCAATTTAGATACTAAACCTGCATCTATACTGACTGATTAACGCTTACTGAACTGGAATCTCTTCCTGGCTTTCGGCTGTCCCGGCTTCTTCCTTTCAACCTCACGCGGATCGCGTGTAAGGAAACCGCTGGCCTTCAGCTTGGGCTTGTACTCCTCGTCAATCTGAATAAGAGCCCTTGATATGCCAAGACGCAAGGCTTCTGCCTGCCCCTTCACACCACCTCCGTCGAGATTAACAACGATGTCGTACATGCCTTCAAGACCCAGGAGGTTCAGGGGCTGGGTAACCACATACTGAAGGGTCTCGGTACCGAAGTACTCTTTGTAATCCCTCTCATTGATGGTGATCTGCCCTTTGCCTTCGCTCACATAGACCCTTGCTACAGCAGCTTTTCTTCTTCCAATGGCATTGATTGCTTCCATTCCTTTTACTTGATGGTTTCTAATTCAACTTTCCTGGGCTTCTGGGCCTCATGAGGGTGCTTGTCGCCGACATAAACGTACAGATTCCTGTAGATTGCCCTGCCCAGCCTGTTCTTGGGAAGCATGCCCTTAACCGCATGTTCTATCAGACCTGCCGGATTCTTCCTGAGCATCGCCTCGGCTGTCGTAAACCTCTGACCACCCGGGTATCCCGTGTGCCTTACATACTCTTTATCGGTCATTTTGTCGCCCGACAAGATAACTTTCTCACAATTGATAACTACTACGTTATCTCCGCAGTCCACATGAGGCGTAAAATTTGTCTTGTGTTTACCCCTCATCATTTTGGCAACTTTCGATGCAAGACGGCCAAGCACCTGACCTTCGGCATCAACCAGCAACCAGTCTTTGTCAACAGTAGCCTTGTTGGCCGATACTGTTTTGTAGCTTAAAGTGTTCACTCCTTCGCAGGTTTTACTGTGTATTAAAGATATTAACCCCGTTTTTTGGGGACTGCAAAAGTACAATATATTTTTGAAAAAAGAAAAACAGCTCAATTTATTCCTTTTATGGTTTTTCGGGGGAACCAAAATTCCTACTTTTACATGCCGGTTCATAAGCGCCGGAGATAGTTCCTCCTGCCGGCAAGAAAAGTTCTGAAACATAATGATAACAGACAGCGACATAAAGTATCTGCAAATGGCGATTACGATTGCAGATGAAAACATAAGTAACGGAGGCGGACCGTTCGGTGCCTTAATAGTAAGGGACGGGTCAATTATTTCAGCCTCAGGAAACAGGGTAATACAGGATTGCGATCCTACTGCACATGCCGAGGTGCTGGCTATCCGCAACGCTGCCGCCAAACTTGACAGCCATGAGCTCGATGGATGTATCCTCTACTCATCGTGTGAACCCTGTCCGATGTGTCTTGGCGCAATCTATTGGGCAGGTATAAAAAGGGTCGTGTATGCTGCAACCAGGCATGATGCAGCCGCAGCGGGATTCAGCGATGAGCATATCTACAATGAAATATCTCTCGGGGCAGACAACCGTTCTGTAGAATTTGTAAATCTCGAGGCTGAAAAAGGTAAGGAAGTCTTAAGGAGATGGATCGACTTCCCCGGGAAAATACCCTACTGATTTCTTCGTGACAACCTGTACGCCTTTTCGGGAATTCTCAGATGCAATGTTACAGAGTGGTCGAAGGTATTCTCCTTTAGATCATAATACCAGTCGAAGCCCAGAAAGAGATTCAGCAGGCCTGACTGCCACGACCTGCTGAAGTTTACCGACCCGGTCAGCAACGCCCTTCGTGAGAGTGTGAAACCATCACGATAGTCAGACAAACTGCTGTACATCATGTTGCCATTCGGAGAGTAGAAATTATCTGAAAGCCACAATCCCGAACTGAAGAAAAAATTATTGCGGGTGTGGTCGCCGGCAAGCAACAGCGCCTTGCCGGTACTGAAGGGTATTTCAGGCAGTTCTCTCATCGAATGATAAATGAAACCGGTAGCGCTGAACCCGAAATTGTTTTCGCCGCTACTTACTCTCTCCCCTCCGTTCAACATTATGCGTGTTCCTGCAGCAAGGTTAACATGAGTTTCTACGGGAGCATTATAATTGCTTATCTGCCCGCCCCGGTGCTTTGCCAGCAGCTGGAGAGGAAATTCGGCCCTCAGGCGGTCGCCGGTTTTACCAGTAGTGTAGATAAATGACTCACCGACAGTAAATTCCTCCCTGAACCTGTCTCCGGTGAAGATGTGCCTTTCCCAGTCTATCCAGGTGTCGCTGAAAAGATTTTCGCTCCTGAAAACAATCTGTACTCCCTCCTCAACAAAGGAGGTATAAAGCTTTTCCCTGGCATAATGCTGGTCGAACATCCTGTGGCGGTCAGGGCCCTGCAGCGATCCGGCCGTAAGGCGGGTACGGCTGTCAATATCAATGCTTACCGTAAAAACCGGATCAATATCAGGTTTGTCGTCGAAGCCTGACCAGAGGGATACAAATAAGCCTCCGCTGACTGAAATAATATCTGAAGGAGTCCATATCAGAAGCGGTTTCAGGTGGCTTCCCGAAAGAGTGTACCCTTCCGTTATCGGGTTAAAGTACTCGTGGTTCCTGAAGAAACTGATGCTTCCAAATGATACTGACAGATTACTGCTATCGGCTGTGCTGCCACCGGTATTGCCTGCACCGCCCTTCTCCTGCGGCATTACCGGAAGAGAAAAGAGTAAGGCTATTATTATCAGAAAGTATCTGTTCATCACTTTTGCCAAAGATAAACAATTAACTTGCATCATTATTGGATCGATTAATCTGTTTAGCCGGGCATTTTTATGCTTTTTTTTCCAATCTTTGCCGAAAATCGATACGTGGCAATATGAACACCAGACTGACTTCATTCCGTTTTGTAAATAACACAGGAGGCTGGATCGCCTTCTTTATTTCGGCAGTAGTTTATATTATGACGGTAGAACCTACAGTAAGCTTCTGGGATTGTGGTGAATTTATCCTTTCGGCTTATAAGATGCAGGTCGGCCACCCTCCGGGAGCGCCTTTCTGGCTTCTGGCAGCAAGGTTCTTCACCCTCTTTGCCGGAGGAGATACTTCGAAGGTGGCCCTGATGGTAAATATCATGTCGGCCCTGGCAAGTGCATTTACTGTAATGTTCCTTTTCTGGACAATCACACATATGGTTCGCAAAGTATTTGCCGGTGTTGCCGAACCGGCGCGCGAGCATCATTTTGTAATTCTGGCCGCAGGTATGGTAGGCTCCCTGGCATACGCCTTCACCGATACTTTCTGGTTTTCGGCGGTAGAAGGAGAAGTCTATGCTTTTTCGTCTCTCTTTACTGCGGTGGTGTTCTGGGCTATGCTCCGCTGGGAGGAGGAGGCTGATGATATCAGATCGGGGAGGTGGATCATCCTTATTGCTTACCTGATGGGCCTTTCTGTGGGAGTACACCTTTTGAACCTGCTTGCCCTCCCTGCCCTGGTCATCATATGGTATTTCAAAAAGTATGAGTTTACGAAAAAAGGATTTCTCGGTGCATTATTGGTGTCGGCTCTTATGCTTGGGGCTCTTGTGTTTGTAGTTATCCCGGGTGTGCCAAAGGCTGCAGGATGGTTTGAACTTCTTTTCGTTAACGGATTCGGACTGCCCTACAATACAGGCATGTTCGTTTATCTTCTGCTCCTTATCGCCGGCATCGTTTACCTGATAAGGTATTCTCTTTTGAAGAGGAAGCTTATTCTGAACTATATAGTTACCGCCTTTGCATTTATAATAATAGGGTATTCATCGTTTGCCATGATAATGATAAGGGCAGATGCAAGACCTCCGATGAATCAGAACGACCCTTCAAACGTATTTTCTTTCATCTATTATATCAACCGCGAGCAGTATGGCAGCGTGCCTGTGCTTCACGGACATTCGTTCGACGCACCTGTAACTGATGTCTCCCGGAAGCTGGCCGGCTACAACAGGATAGAGGGTAAGTATGTTCCTTATTACAGGTCAGAGTATAAGTATGATGAAAGATTTACCGGCTTTTTTCCGCGCATGTACAGCAATGAACCTTCCCATGTGGAGGCTTACAGGCACTGGGGACGGATAAAGGGCCGGCGGATACAGATGCCTTCGGGGTCATCAGGTAAAAGCGAGTATCTGATACCCACTTTTGCTGAGAACCTGAGGTTTTTCCTAAGGTATCAGGTGGGATACATGTACGGTCGTTACTTTATGTGGAATTTTGCCGGCAGGCAGAATGACATTCAGGGAAATGGGAACAGGCTTCACGGAAACTGGATTTCAGGAATAGCTCCGATTGATAATTTCAGGCTGGGAGATCAGTCTTCCCTGCCTGATGATCTTAAGAATAATAAAGCCCGTAACCGGTACTTCTTGCTGCCTCTTCTTGCAGGACTGGCGGGAATGCTGTGGCAGTATCGACGCGACAATAAAGATTTCATTATTGTGTTTGCGTTTTTCATTATGACAGGTGTGGCGATTATCGTCTATCTCAATCAATGGCCTAACCAGCCCAGGGAGAGGGATTATGCATACGCAGGGTCGTTCTATGCATTTGCTATATGGATAGGTATGGGTATGATGTGGCTCTATGAACTGTTTCTCAGGTTAAAGGCCGGTAAATTCTCTGCAGTAATTGCTTTTGTTCTGCTGATGGCTGCCGTGCCTGCCCTGCTGCTGGCTGAAAACTGGGATGACCACGATCGTTCAGGAAGGTATACGGCAAGGGACATCGGCTCAAATTACCTTAACTCATGTGCTGAAAATGCGGTTATACATACGTATGGTGACAACGACTCCTTCCCTCTCTGGTATGTACAGGATGTGGAAGGCGTGAGGACCGATGTCAGGGTGGCCAACCTGAGTTATCTTCAGGCAGGGTGGTATGTGGGGATGATGCTCCAGAAGGCTTATGAGTCTGAACCCCTGCCTCTTATCCTGCCTGCAGAAAAGTATATGGATGGCATCAGAGAGCAGATGCCGGTAAACAGAACGGTAGAACGTTCTTATGATGCACGCGAAGTGGTGGCTTTCATTGGAAGGGAGGAACAGGATCTTAAGGTAGATCTTACAGGCAGGGGTGACTGGGTGAACTACTTCCCGGTGCACAGGTTCAGCATACCTGTTGACAGCTCGAAGGTTCTTGCCAACGGAACGGTTCCGCCAAAACTGGCCGATCGTATTCTGTCACCCATGATTTGGGAATTCGGTGGTGACATGGCTCTGAAGAATGATCTTTTTGTTCTTGACCTCCTAGCCGGTAACAGCTGGGATCGGCCGATATATTTTTCAACAACGGTGCCTCCGTCACAATATAAAGGTCTTGACAGGTATTTTATACAGGAAGGACTGGCCTACAGGCTGTCTCCGGTTGATATTGATGATCTTGCGCCTGACGGACAGAGTTTTATTGACACCGATGTGATGTATGAGAATATGATGAACCGGTTCTCATGGGGTAACGCAGAAGATCCTGACGTATATCTTGACGAGACGAACCGCAGGATGTTCAGTAATTACAGGCGTATTTTCGGGGCGCTGGCCATGGCCCTTCTGCAGGAGGGAGACACTATAAGGGCTATGGAGGTTTGTAACAGAGGGGTAGCCCTGGTTCCGCCGACTTCTATGGCATTTGACTCATTTATGATTGACATTGCCAGGGCACTCTATACGGGAGGAGAGAAAGAGAAGGGAATGGAACTTATAGAGAGTATTCTTGATTACACGCTCGGTTATCTCGAATATATATATAATATGCCGGTACCGGCCAGATTCGGTCTTGACTATCCTGTTGGTATAAATCTGCAGGGGGCAATTGAGATATTGAACATATCTGAAGATCTGGGTCTTACAGAGCTTAAGGATAGAATTGAACCGGAGATTAACAGGTATTATACCGAGTTGATAATCAGGTCAGCGAGATGATTAGATTCCACAGGCCTCTCTTTTTGCAGAGGGTACTGTATAGAGAGGCCCTGTTCAGACTCAAAACTGGTGGCAGGAAAGAGGTTTCACTGACTTTTGATGATGGTCCTCACCCTGACTCAACTCCTGCTATACTTGAAATACTTGGGAAGGAGGATGTCAGAGCGACCTTCTTCTGCAATGGTGACAATTGCTCAAGATATGCGTACCTGCTCGATTCACTCCGACAGGCCGGGCACCAAACCGGTAATCATGGGTACAGCCACCTGAAAGGATTGAAAACCGGAACAGAAGAGTATATTAACGATGTTCAAATAGCTGCCGGAGTTGTAGGGGGAGATCTTTTCAGGCCTCCATATGGCAGTCTCTCTTTTGCACAATACAGGTTGCTTAAGGATAAATACAGAATCATAATGTGGGATCTGATGCCATATGATTTTGACAGTTCGCTTACTGCCGTAGCGGTAAAGAAGATTATTATGAAGAAAACACGGCCGGGTTCGATAATAGTGTTACATGATAGTCCGGTAAGTCATTCATTGACAATCCTTCAGGAGACAATCAGTGATCTTAAGGCTAAGGGCTACAGCTTTGTGTTGATACCCTGACACGGGGTAAAAAGCTTAGATGCCATTATTTTGTTGAGGCTTTCCTTTTTTGTTACTTTCTTTTGACGCTAAGTAATATTGTTATATTTTTGAGCAATACGGATGGAAAGGTAAAGTTTCATGAATATTTTAATTCTTGGCTCGGGTGGCCGTGAGCATGCTATCGCATGGAAGTTGACGCAGAGCAAAAAAGCAGACAAGGTTTTTGTAGCCCCCGGTAATGCCGGAACAGGACAGATAGGGACAAATATTGATCTCAATCCGGAAGATTTTAATGCGGTTAAAAGGGCAGTTATCAGCAACGGAATAAAAATGGTGGTAGTAGGGCCAGAGGCTCCTCTTGTTGGTGGCATTACCGATTTCTTTGCTGCTGACAGGGAGCTTGCTAAGGTACCTGTGATTGGTCCTGACCGTACAGGTGCAATGCTGGAGGGCAGCAAGCAGTTCGCAAAAGAGTTCATGAAGCGCCACAATATTCCGACAGCGGGTTTCGGGAGTTTTGTTCCCGGTGACATGGAAAAGGCTCTCAGGTTCCTGCAGCAGAACAGTCCGCCCTATGTTCTGAAGGCAGATGGTCTGGCCAGCGGCAAGGGAGTGCTGATACTTGACAACCTGCCTGAAGCCGAAGCCGAGTTGAGGAATATGTTTGCCGGCAAGTTCGGAAGTGCAGGCAAACGCGTTGTTATTGAAGAGTATCTGAGGGGTATAGAGCTATCTGTTATTATCATTACTGATGGCAAAACCTATAAGATACTGCCGCCTGCCAAGGATTACAAGCGGGCCAGGGAAGGAGGTGAAGGGCCCAACACCGGAGGAATGGGTGCGGTCTCGCCGGTCCCGTTTGCCGATCAGACATTCCTGTCAAAGGTTGAAGAGGGAATAATTAAGCCCACCATGAGAGGCTTACAGATGGAAGGCAATTTTTTCAAAGGCTTCATCTTTTTCGGGCTTATGAATGTCGACGGCGATCCATATGTAATTGAGTACAACGCAAGACTGGGTGACCCTGAAGCAGAGGTCATTCTTCCGCGGATCAGTTCCGACTTCCTTGAGTTGCTTGAAGGGGTTGCGTATGCTGATCTGAATGATAGACCTTTTGAAATCGATCAACGCAGTGCAGTCACCGTTATGCTGGTTTCAGGAGGTTACCCGGGCAATTATACAAATGGAAAACCGATCAGTGGCATTGAGGATTGCAGCGGATCAATTGTATTCCATTCGGGAACAAAACCGACGGCAGACGGTATTGTCACCGCAGGAGGAAGGGTTATTTCCATAACCTCACTGGCGGAATCGATGGATGAAGCACTTGCCATGTCCTACAAAAACGCTGATTTGATTAACTATGAGGGGAAATACTTCAGGAGAGATATCGGGTACGATCTAAAATAAGAAATGCTCAGACTATTCAGGGGAACCGGACCAGGAGTCATCTTGATGATGGCATTGTTTTCCGTAGGTTTTTGGATGAATTCCTTCATCAACTCTGATATAAACGGGATTGAAGGTGGAAGCAACCCGATGGTCCTCTACGGAATACTTCAGACAATAACAGGAACCAATCCTCTTACAGGGAAGATAACAGCCCTGGCACTGGTTTTGGTTATTTCCTCTGTAATAATAGCTTTCAACACAAGTACCTTTTTTATTAACGAAAGAACATTTCTGCCTGGTATTCTGTATATTATACTTACTTCGCTTTTTCCTGCCGTTCATTTTCTTACTGCTGTGCTGCCAGCCTCATTATTAATGATTCTGGCGGTGGTAAGGATTGCCGGTACCTATCGTAAAAACGGGATTGCCTACAGCTATTTTGATGCTGCACTTCTGATAAGTGCCGGAAGTCTTTTCTATGCAAGTCTGATATGGTTTGGAGTACTGTTGATTATCGGGATACTCCTTCTGCGTACATTTAATCTGAAAGAGGTTTTGATTTCGGTTTTAGGGTTATGCACTCCCTATCTGATATTGTACGGTGTATTCTTCGTTGCAGATTACAACCTTGCTGAACTTACACGTACAATTACAGAGTGTCTGCTGGGTGATAATCCCGGCAATTCATGGTCGCGGTTGACCATTGTTACATCATTGTTTGTACTTATCTCTATACTTGTTGCTACTGCCTTTCTGTTCTCTGTTTTTACAACAAAGAAGGTTAAATCACGTAAAATATTTGCACTGCAGATTTGGACAGGAATAGTAACCCTGGCTGTATATCTGGTGTCGCCTGCTGCCAATGAGGAGCTGATTTTTATATTTGCAATTCCGGTCTCTTATATCCTTTCCCACTACTATATTCATAAAAAGGGCAAAAAAATAGTGCCTGAAATATTGTTTTCAGGCACACTGATATTGATGGTATTGTTGCAGTTTCTGAATTTCTGAGCAGGTGTCACCTGAGAAGAGAAACGACACCAATCCCCATGCCCTGTTCTCCTTCCCGGAATGAATACCAGAGAGTATACATGCCGGTTTTGTTACATATAAAATCGATGGAACCGTATGTTTTACCACCCTTTTCGTCATAAGAACTAATTATCTTCCGGTCCTTTTCATATATTCCGACTATCAATTCGCCTTTTGAGTCATCGGAATTACAAAGTGTAAAACGGTATTTGGTCCCTTTCATCAGATAGATATTCTCTTTTACCACCGGCATCTCTCTTCCTGAGACTGCCTTGGGGAGCTTTATCACGTGGTCCTTAAGGTAGGTGGTATTCGGTCCTGCGTTCAAGACGCACCTTGACGTAAGGTCTGCCTCTGTTTGTCCGGTCATTACTATGGGGATCATCAGCAGCAGTAGCGGAATGAGTAGTTCTTTTTTCATATCATCTGCCTGCAATTAATTCATTACGGATGGTTTTGGTCAGCTCAATGATTTCATGTAGCTGTTCATCGGTCATTTCGACATTACTCTCTTCATTCTGGATTACGGTAAGACGACCGTCTACTTCAAGAGTCTCTGGCTCTCCGAGAGTGTAAGTGATTCTGATATCTCTGTATTTGTCCCTGAGACTTTCCATCTTTTCACAAAGAAGTCTGAACTCCCTGTTTCCGTCACAATAGGGGGCAAGCAGCATCATCAGGTCATTGATTATGATCTTCTGCTCACCAATCCTGTTTTTCAGTATCTCATCAGGGTAGTTCTGAACAACTTGAGTGGCGAGGTATTGTCCTTCAAGCCAGACACCGGTAATCATCAGGGCCGAGAGATGTCCCCTCTGGTTGTCGCGAAGGTGTTCGTCTATCTGATTATATGACTGAACCGAAAGAAACAGCAGTGAATCAAGATTGGAACGGCTTACTGACAATCTTCTGATTGTCTCGAAATCAAAAAACTGACCTACTCTTATACCGTCGGCAAGTTTTTTTATTGCCTGCAGCACCTCAACGGAATTACCGGTTCTTTCATATATATTCAGGTATCCGAGGTCAGCACCATAGATGCCCAGTTTTAGCGCTTTTTCGAAGTTAGTGCTAAGGCGGTCAACATCTCCTGTAGATGCCAGATAATCTATTGTGAAAGGGACATTCATGGATTGTAGCAGCGCAGCAATCTCTACCGGTGACGAGATATTCCTGACTATGTCATCAATGGCTTCAGCACTAAGCTTCTCAGCTTCAGCCACAGGAAAAGTGTCGGCTTCTTCAAACGTAAATTGAACGTCTCCGCCACGCCTGTTCTGACAAGCGGCGAGAAAGACCATCATACCGATGATTACGAGAATATTTTTTCCCATCATAATGAGAATTTTAGATTGCTACATTACAAAAATAGAAAAAATGAAGTAACAACACCTGTTTATTTGCTTTTTTGAAACTTAACTTTCTCAAACTTTCTCAATATTCCGGCCAGCAAATCAAAATAGAGAATCAGGTACAGTATTATTACACTCAGAAATATCAGTGAAATATTGAAAACCATGGTGTCAATCCTTCGTCCGAATATATATTTCGCCGGTGCGAAAAAGTGAGCCCTGAACATAGGAAAGCCTTCAGGTACAGGCTCAAGGTAAATAGGGTCATAATTCTGAATCAGACGGTTTCTGAATTCAAAGTATTTATTGGGTTCATAGTATTTTGTAACTATCTCTCTTAGTTTTGTGTTGTGGTATTGATTTTGCAGCGATCGCGCCAGATCAATATTATTGCTCAGAAAATATTCGCGCCGGTTTTCATTCATGGTTACAATACTGTCAAACCACTCTCTTGTCTCTGCCAGATAACTCCTTAACTCCTCAGAGATTTCACTGTTGAAGAGAGCGGGCGTCAGTTTGTCGATACTCCCGAAAAGCCCTGTGCCTGAATAGATTGAAATTTCCTCAAGTTCATTCCTGAGGAATTGCATCTGATCAGTACCTGAGGTTGACAGAGTTCCGTTACGCAGAGCAAGATCAGCAGATGAAAGTTTGTTCCCGAGTTCCTTCAGGCGGTAGTCGAGATTGAAAATTGCAACGCTTCGCTCTTTATCAATTTCATAAAAGATACGTCCGTACCGGCTGTCTTTGAACTGAGAAACCATCAGAGCCTCATATGACCAGCGTGTTGGCATCAGCTCAGCAATTACCGGCACCTTGTCAATACTTCCTATTGTTCGGTTCAGCTTGTCGAAAGGGAACATTGCACCACTGAGTACCATCATTGGTATCATCAGGAGGGGTATTACAATATATATGGTGATGGCTGAGTTTAGCGATGCTGATATGTTGAGTCCTATCATGTTGGCGCAGAAGGCTGTGGCAAATAGTGCCAGAAAATAGCTTGCGAACATCCCCTTTATTCCGAGTATTGTGTTGGCAACGGCCAGAAAGAGAGTCACCTGTATAAGTGAAATCAGAGCCATAATCAATACTTTGGACAACAAATAGCTATTCCGGCTCAGATTAAGAAACTTTTCCCTTCTCAGTATCATCCTGTCGCGGTATATCTCTTCGGCACTTACAATAAGGCCAAGGAATAGCGCTACAATAATACTCATGAAGATATAGATGGGTATGTTTTCGTTATCCTTGAAAACATAAACATCAGATGCAGGGTCGGCAATGTATCTTATTATATATGAAAGAATAAATCCCAGAACCGGGGCTTCGAGCAATGTAAGAGCCAGGTACTGGCGATTTGCAGCTTTGCTTTTCAGATCCCGACTGAGAAACAGTGCCAGCTGCCTTAACCTGCCGGGTTTGTTTAGTGTTGAATGAGGTTTGTCGGTGATCTCAGTGACAGGTTCTTCCTGTGTACTATTATTATATGATTCGTGCCATTCAGCCGGTAATACCTTTCTTTTCTGGGTATACCTGCCGAACTCGTCGAGCACCTGGGCCTCAATTATTTTGAATATCATTTCGGGATTTACGTTCCCGCATGACGGACATTCACCGATTTTGGAGTTTATCTGTGCATCAAGAGTCTTGAAGTAAATTATCGCTTCAATAGGATTTCCGAAGAATACCAGATAACCGCCCTGGTCAAGTATCGCGACCTTATCAAATAATTTGTATATCTCTGAAGAGGGCTGATGAATAACGGTTACTACCAGCTTGCCTTTAAGTGTAAGTTCTCTGAGCAGGTCCATAACATTCTCCGAGTCCCTCGATGAGAGGCCCGATGTAGGTTCATCGAGGAACAATACCGAAGGTTCCCTGATAAGCTCAAGAGCAATATTGAGCCTTTTCCTCTGGCCTCCGCTGATAACTTTATTCAGGCTTGTACCGACTTTCATCTCCTTTTTGTCGTACAATCCGAGGCTGTTCAGCGTCTTCTCAACCAGAGCTTTCAGGTCAGCTTCTGACTTATCCCTGAAGCTTAGAGCAGCTGCATAATAAAGGTTGTCGTATACTGTCAGATCCTCCATCAGCATATCATCCTGGGGAACAAATCCTATCACCCCTTCAAGGTCAGCACTTCCTGAATGAACGTCTATGCCGTTGATTCTGACTTCTCCATTAGTCGGTTTACGATTACCGCTGAGAATGTTAAGAAGGGTGGTTTTGCCGCTACCGCTCGAACCGAGAATGCCAATAAGGGTTCCTTCAGAAAGAGAGAGATTCACGCCTGAAACCGCCCTGCTGCCATCTTTAAAGCTGTATGTTATGCCCGACGCTGCAAGAGTAAGCCTGTCAGCGGTCCGGCCTTCCATAAACCTCGAGACTATATCGGTATAGTATAGTGGAGACCCCTGTGATGAACGCAAAGAGCCACCGCTTGGGAAGGTGTAGATATAGCCCTGTGTAATAGGGAGGCCATTAAGATAAAGCTGATTTTCAGAGATATACTTTATAAACAGGATGTCGGCCGATTCTATCCTCAATATAGCGATAGTGGCCTCACTGAATCCGGTGACTATACGGTTGCAGGTTTGACAACCTGTCTGGTCATGGTCCAAAACAAGTATGGCTGGATTTCCCGATAATTTCTCTAGGGAATCTTCCCTGATGAACTGTTCTATTGATGAAAACTCATCGAAGTGAATCCTGAAGACTTCCGCGACCGTATTGATGATGTTCATCCTTTGGGTGGTATACTGCTTGTCAGCGTTAACAAGCTCATATAGCCGCATAAGAACGACAATTTTCTGTGCCTGACTCAGTGTGCGGTTTATCTTCTTGCAGATGTTGAGGACCTTGACGGAATCCTTCACTGACGGCGATTCACTTTTTTCAATGTTTTTAGAGTCAGTGACATTGCCTGCGTGGGAGTCAAACAGCTTCATGTATTGATCTACAGCCTCATGGGTCAGCTGTTTGTGCAGGAACCCGAGAACGTAGTTCCTTTCATTCAGCAGCATACCCCCATCCTGTTTTACAATTAATGCAAACAGTTCCATTAAAGCCCTGAGGATCTCCTCGCTCATATGTGATCAGGTGACCTGGTTGTCAATACAAAACTAATCTTTTTTCGCTTTTTCCTCTTCCCTTCGTTTGTCAAGATACTTCTTCCCTTTTATAATCCACTCTTCAGGTTCTGTGCCGAGGAGGTGGTGGTTAAAAAACTCATTGACTTTTTTGGTGTAGTCAAGCTGATTTTCCTTCTTGGCAAGCGAGTGATTTTCACCTTCATACACAAGCATGATATAAGGTTTCTCCATTCTGCGCATAGTGGTGAACATTTCAATACCCTGGTGCCAGTCTACAGCACCGTCTTCGGTACCGAAAGCCACCAGCAGAGGGGTATTTATATTACCCGCCTGAAACATCGGGGAGTTTGCCATATACTCATCCATTATCTCCCACCACGGTTCCCTGAGCCTTCCCTGTGACGTTTCGAAGATATTCTGGTTAGGATTTCCACTGTTCCAGTAGATTTCATTATACATGCTGATCATGTTAATCAGTGGTGCGCCGGCCACGGCAGCTGAGAAAAGGTTCGTCTGGGTAATTATGAAACTGGTCTGATATGCTCCCCAGCTGTGCCCCATCAGGCCTACCTTTTTCTCATCTATCATCCCTGTCTTCAGCACTGCTTCAACGGCAGGTACTACACAGTCGACAGCCGAATTGCCCGGATGATTTGTCTTGTAGACAATGTCGGGCTGGAAAATGAAATAGCCCTGTGTGGTGTAGTTGGAAGTATTGTATGCACTGCGTGTGGATGGCGTTACATACCTGTGAAGTACATTTGACCTTATTTCATAAATGTATACAATCATGGGGTACTTCTTTCCCGGTTCGTAGTTCGCCGGATAGAACAGAGCACCCTGAAGATCTTTGCCGTCACGGTTTTTGTAATGGATTAGTTCACTGTATCCCCATTCATATTCAGCCTGGTGAGGATTGGTGTTTGTCTGAACAGAAAGGTCAGCGAAGGCATAATCAGTTGTATAGAAATTGGGTGATTCTGCATAGGTCTCTGACCGGAGAAGGAATGTGTCGCTGTTCTTTGCCCTGGTAAGACCTGAAATTGCCCTGTCTTCGTATATGAGCATGCCGGCTCTTCCTTTTACCGGTATTCTGTAATAGCCACTCTTTTTGTCTATGTCTCCGAAGGCAGAAAAATACATATCCTTTGACGGATCAATGAAATTGTCTTCAAAATCGAGGCGGCTGAATCTGAAGATAGTATTGTTCTCCTTTCCCGATGTGAGTTTCAGCGCCTGCGAACCGTCAGCAGGAATGCGCCATACATCGTATTCGTCGTAAGCCAGGAACCCCTTGTCGTCCTTAAGCCATCCTGCACTTCCAAAGGGCGGTTTAACCTCTTTGGGGCTGTCGTCACGGGTGTTCCAGAATACCGTTGGAACCTGAGCGGTAAGATTGCGGTGGGCATCTTTGTAAATATCATATACCCACCAGTTCTTGTCTTTGAAATAGAGTATGAATTTTCCGTCGGGAGATGAACCATATACCGATGAAAATTTTTCAAGTATCTTCTTCTTTTCTCCTGTAAGGGTATTTATAATATAGTAATCAAACAGCTCTTCTCTGAATGCAGGTCTGTACAGATTTGTATTCATGGCCAGTGCATGCTTTCCATCACCTGTTATTGATGCCCGTGTAAGCTCATCGTCAGTAATTCTTATCACTGAATTCGGATCAATATTCCATGCAAAGAGGAAAGTGTAATTGTTGTCCGTGTTATAGGTAACTTTCTGCCTCGGTTGGATAGGATCGTCCTTCCAGTGCCAGATATCAAGACCGGGCAGTTTGTCATTCTGCGCAGAGCGGTTGTTTTTTCCCTTAGTTGGTTTTGGTGTCCAGGTATAAACCCCGAAGAAAAGAGTCTTCATGTCTTTTGACCATACAAGGCGATAGTTCTCACTGATACGCATGCCATCAGGGATAGTGTTTGATTTCAGCGGATCGAAGACCTTCAGGTCACTCTTTCCGTAAATGTTCCTGAAGGTATAGAGGTGGTAATTAGCCTCGGTATGAATAGTGTCATTAAACTCTTTCATAAAGGCCAGTGCAGTTCCTTCCCTTTCCCATACCAGACCACGATACTTTGCCGTATCATTGTCAATGAAAACGATAGAGTAATCAGCCAGATTCAGGAGCTCCACTCCATTGCCTTTCTTGTCTTCAGCATCTATTATATATGCAAGCCTGTTGCCGGGCTTATTGACCGATGATTCGGAAACATTCCCTATGTTTTTGACCCTTCCAGTTACCAGATGACACAAAAATAAATCACGCGTCCTTTTTTCTCCGGCATAACCATTCATTATCAAATGAGAGCCGTCGCGCGTGAAAAAGAAACTCTCTGTGTTCTCGAATACTTTTTCAGTGCCCTCAGCAAGGTTGACAAGACGGGTTTTGTATCTTATAGGTTTCTTTTGTTCCCTCATCTGCTCAGTCTCTTTTTCACTGTATCCGATTCTCATGGCGGCCCATTTTGAGTCGGATGAGAACTGAAGATTAGATGACAAAGGATATCCTAAGACGCTGCCGGTATTGATATTCTTAATAAAAAGTGAATCATCTGAATCTACCATTCTGATAGACCAGCTCATCCATTTCCCATCGTCTGACAGAGTTGCCTGTCCGGGTGTTGCCCATTTGGAATAATCATCAGTGGTAACAGGTTTTCTGGTCTCCTGTGCAGCCAGGGTGGTTGATGCTGCAAGTATCAGGATAACAACAGTGCGGAACATAGTTTTCATCTTCTTCATAATTAGTTTACCAATGGTTCAAATTTACTAATATCCTTTCAGCATACTGATCATAATCAGGTTTATACTTGGCAGGAAAATATGTTTTACGGCATGATTTTTGGGGCTTTTACTACGAGAACCAAAAAAAAATGCCCTGTCAGCATGAAGAAAACAGGGCGATCCGAATGCGCCTCTTTTATGGGCGCTTGAGGGTGGAGATAAGGGGAATCGAACCCCTGACCTCGTGACTGCCAGTCACGCGCTCTAGCCAACTGAGCTATATCCCCTGAAAGGCTGGGCAAATATACAAAAAAAACGTTATTGCAAGCAAATTGAGAAGCAGGAGGATGGTGATTAATAAGTTTGTATTTGGAAAGGAAATATTTAATTTTGCAAAACCATTTACGAAACTATTTGAGAATACAATATGAAGTTGTAATTTTAAGCCCTTAAAAAAATAAGCGATGAATACCAAGAAAAGTGAAAAGGCCGACCTTGAGAACAAGAAGACTACATTTCTTCAGCTTGGTTTGGTTGTTACAATAGCGCTTATTCTGATTGCGTTTGAGTGGACAACTACCGACAGGAAGGAAAACGTCTTTGCGACTATCCAGGAGGAGATAATTGAAGAGGAGCAGGCTCCTATTACTGAAGAACAGGAGCAGCCGCCGGAGGCACCGCCGGAAGTCAATGTAACCGATATCTTCGAGATCGTTGACAATGATGTGAATATCGAAAATGAAATTCTTTTCAGTGACCTCGTTACAGAGGATACTCAGGTCGCCATGTATACCTGGAACCCTGTCGTCGACGAGGAAGAGAAGGAGGATGATGTCTTCATGATAGTTGAAGATATGCCTACGTTCAGGGGTGGAGACGTACAGAGGTTCAGTAACTGGGTCAAGGAGAGAGTAAAATATCCTCAGATAGCTCAGGAAAACGGAATCCAGGGAAAGGTTTTTATTGGTTTTATCGTTGAACCTGACGGATCGGTAAGTAATGTAACAGTTCTGCGTAGTGTCGATAAATCTCTCGACGACGAAGCTGTAAGAGTGGTGCAGTCTTCTCCGAGATGGAATCCGGGCAAGCAGAGGGGACAGCCTGTAAGGGTAAGGTTCTCAATTACAGTGAATTTTCAATTACAGTAATGAAAATATTTTGATATAACGGGGGCTGATCGTTCAGATCAGCCCCTTTTTTTTTATATTGGCACTATCTTTGAAACTGAAAACTATTGACTTATAAAAAACAGATTATGAAAAGAATTCTACCTTTTTTTCTGTTGACAGCACTTGTTCTATCAGGGTGCGGCTCATCAAAACGACAGATGCAGACTGGCAACTACCCGGCTGCAATAGATAAAGCAGTAAGGGAGTTGCGACGTAATCCCAATAACAAGGAAGAAGCAGAGATATTACAGAGAGCATATGTCATCGCCAATGAGCAGGATAATGACAGAATCAGAATGCTCAAGATGGAAAACCGTGCATCAAGCTATGATGAGGTCTACCTTACCTATAAGCGACTTCATGACAGACAGACCCTTGTAAGAACTGTGACACCCCTGACAATCGGTAACCGGACAGTAGATTTTCCCTATGTCGATTACATGGCCGAAATGCTTGATGCTAAACGAAGGGCGGCTGATTTCTATTATGCCAACGGAATTGAACTGATGAAAAATAAGACGAAGGAGTCCTACCGGCAGGCCTATTATCAGTTCATCAGGGTTAAGGAGTATGTCGATGATTATCCCGATATCGATCAGTACATTAATGAAGCAAAATATCTCGGTATCAGCCGGGCACTGGTGTCGGTTGAGAATAAGTCGGTTATAAACTTCCCACAGGAGTTCGTAAATGACCTTCTGGCTCTCGACCTCCCAAGACTTAACAGCGAGTGGGTCGAATACCATACTGAACACCTCGACGATAATACCTCATACGACTACCTCGTGAACGTCAATATTAAAAATGTTGCCGTCAGTCCCGACCAGACAATCCAGCGCGACTCCCTTGTTAAAAAGGAGGTTGAGGATGGATTTACATACCTGCTTGATAAGAATGGAAATGTAATGAAAGATTCCCTGGGCAATGACATCAAGATTGTCAGGTACAAATCGCTTCAATGTGCACTTATAGAGTCGATACAGACAAAAGCATGTGTTATTGAGGGTGACGTGGAGGTTATACAGCTGAACCCTAACAGAATTGTAAAGAGAGACCCAATAGGTGCTGAATCAGGTTTCAGACACGTTTCTGCAAGGGCAATAGGAGACGTCCAGGCTCTGAGTCCTGAACAACTTGAATCAACAAAGGTGCAGGCAGTACAATTCCCTTCTGATATTGAAATGGTATTGCGCTGTTCTGAATCCCTGAAAATGGCTATCAGGGGAATAATGCAGACTAACAGGAGACATATAATCTAGGTGTCAGGTATCAGGTATCAGGTGTCAGGTGTCAGGTGTCAGGTGTCAGGTATCAGGTGTCAGGTATCAGGTGTCAGGTATCAGGTATCAGGTATCAGGTATCAGGTGTCAGGTGTCAGGTATCAGGAGTCAGGTGTCAGGTGTCAGGTGTCAGGTATCAGGAGTCAGGTGTCAGGTGTCAGGTGTCAGGTATCAGGAGTCAGGTGTCAGGTAACAGGTAACAGGTAACAGGTAACAGGTATCAGGCATTGATGAAGGTAGCAGCAAAGACAGGCGAAAGAGCCATACTTATTGGTATTAGTTTTCAGGGTCAGGATGCAGATGCAACACAGGAATACCTCGATGAGCTCGAATTTCTTGCCTATACCGCCGGAGCTGTTGTTATCGGAAGATTCTGGCAGAAGCTGGAGACTGTCAATCCGCGTACTTTTGTCGGAACAGGCAAGGCTGAGGAGATAGCATTATTTATAAAAGAGCATTCGGTCGATATTGCCATCTTCGACGATGAGCTCTCACCGAGTCAGATGAGAAATATAGAGAGGATCTTTGGGTGTCGCATTCTTGACAGAACAAACCTGATACTTGACATATTTGCAGGCCGTGCACGTACGGCTCATGCAAAAACGCAGGTGGAACTGGCTCAATATCAATATTTGCTGCCACGACTTACCCGTATGTGGACCCACCTGGAGAGGCAAAGAGGGGGAATCGGGCTGCGAGGACCTGGTGAAACCGAGATAGAAACCGACAGGAGAATTATCCGCGATAAAATTGCGAGGCTGAAGACTCAGCTGACGAAGATAGACAGGCAGATGGCTACCCAAAGGAAGAACAGGGCAAAGCTTATAAGGGTAGCCCTTGTGGGTTATACCAATGTCGGCAAGTCAACGATAATGAATCTGCTAAGCAAATCAGATATTTTTGCCGAGGACAAGTTGTTCGCAACCCTCGATACAACAGTTCGTAAAGTTGTGGTTGGCAATCTGGCATTTCTTCTCTCCGATACCGTGGGATTTATCAGGAAACTGCCCCACAGCCTTGTCGAATCATTCAAATCTACGCTCGATGAAGTAAGGGAGGCAGATATTCTTCTCCATGTTGTAGACATTTCACATCCCGGCTTCGAAGAGCAGATAACCGTTGTCAATGAAACCCTCAAGGAACTTGAATCGCTCGGCAGGAACACGATTATGGTTTTTAACAAGATAGACGCCTATGAGTTTATTGAAAAGGATGCCGATGACCTGCTCCCGGCTACCAGGCGTAACTATTCGCTTGATGAACTTAAAAGAACCTGGATGGGTACCAATCCTGATTATAAAACCATTTTTATCTCTGCAAAGCATAAGAACAATATTGAAGAGTTCCGGTCGCTTCTTTACGAAGAGGTAAGGAAGGAACACGTAAAACGCTACCCGTACAATGATTTTCTCTATGAGATGTGATTTTTGAAATCTGCCGGTCAGAAAACGTAACCCTACCCCGACTTATTGGCATAACCAGGAGCCATACTAAAGGACCTTCATCTCTCCTGCCTTTTCATCAGACCTGATTTCAATATATACTCTGCTATCTGTATGGCATTGGTGGCTGCACCTTTCCTTATATTGTCCGAAACAATCCACATATTGAGACACTTCTCACGGGTGAAGTCGCGTCTCAGGCGGCCAACGAATACCTCATCACGATTGTGGGCAGTAAGCGGCATAGGATAGAGATTCAGGCTCGGGTCGTCCTGCAAAACCACCCCGGGAAATGCACCAAGCAGCCTTCGTACATCACCAAGTTCAAACTCTTTCTCAAATTCAACATTGACCGACTCCGAGTGGCCTCCCACGACAGGAACCCTTACCGCCGTGGCAGTTACCTGTACCGTAGCGTCGCCCAGAATCTTTTTTGTTTCGTTCGACAGCTTCATCTCCTCCTTTGTATATCCGTTATCAA
>Ga0334882_1000422_pt1 | contig 66720 bp, 67 predicted proteins | sample GraSluR1_MG_5_FD_207226 | JGI IMG/M metagenome (GOLD analysis project Ga0334882, IMG submission 207226) | Sludge microbial communities from methane-producing bioreactor in Wageningen University, Netherlands - Granular Sludge_15_04-R1 | ecosystem: Engineered > Bioreactor > Anaerobic >... | reverse complement strand
TAGTATTCTTATACTCCTAATACGATATAAAAATATCGTAAATTCCATAAACACCCACCAAACATGATAAAAAACCATCCACAAAACATTAAAACCAAAAAATCAAAAAGGTTTATAGAAATTCTCTTAATTTTAGTATTACTATCAATTTTAGGAGTTGCACCATTTTTTTCAATTGTAGAAAATACTCATGCAAACTGGGATAATATCCCTATTAATGGATATGTTGAATTAAGTGATTATATAACAGATAACTCAGATCAAAGTGAGATTATTTGGGCAGATCCTTCATCTGCAGATAAAATCGTTTGGTTAACTGGGAGGAGGGTATCAAACGGTAGGTATAGTGCTCCAAAGAATTTCGTGGAAGAACATCAAAAAATTAACATTTATACCATAAATAATACATTTTATATAAATAATGAGAATAACGAAACTATTAAAAAAATTGATAGTAAGTACGTCTTATTTTGCTAGTCAAAAGTAAACCCTTTCATTCATCCTGGGTATCATCGCCATCAACACACACTGCTCGGTATTCCCTGTACGATCCAGTAACCCTCGGCTGAGGTGGCTTACTGCACCAGTTTTCTGTCCCAATCGGTCAATACCTGTAACTTGGTCCATAACATCCCCCACTTCCATACCTTCTAAGACTTTTTCTATGACCAGTGGAGGGTATTCAAAACCAGCACTGACTCCGAGGGTGGTCTTCTCACCATCGTAGATGGCACACCATTGCAGGTCTAGGTAACCGGTTATGCTGTGAGGTACCTCTAAAAGACCTGATTCTATGCCCACTGAAAGATCAAATTCTTCAGAATATGCATTTTTAGCCCGGTTAATAGCGCCTTGAATGGTAACTTCTAATCCTATGGGCTGGTCTGGCACACCAGAATCCACATGTTTTGCCTGCACACCCATTTGAGGATATATTTTCTTTAAAACATTCCTGGTGGCCTTTAACTTCACCGGATTTTTGGATCCCACTATAACCTTCATTTTACTTTTTACCTTTTAATTATAGTTCCCACCTGATCTATCTCACCCCTCCTTATACGGGTGGAGGATATGGGTTTACCATCCTCCGCCAGGACCATGCTTATGGTTATTATGTCCAGGGGTTTCATTCCCTTCTCCCGGCGTATCTGGTTTATCTTGAATGCTGTGGGTTCTGTTTCAGGACTTACTACTATTGCATCTACAGATTCATCATCTATGGTGACTCCGTAGGGGTCTTCCAGTCGAGATATAATGTAATTCGAGTGTTCTTTAAGTAGGGAGTTCAGGTTGGACATCCTTACATTGCAGGGTTCGATTTCTCCTTTTATACCCCCGAATTCATCGGAGGTGACTCCTATTAGTACCTGTTCACCAACCTGAAATGCCTTTTCTATGAGTAATCGGTGGCCCTGGTGGAATTTATCAAAGGTTCCTCCCACTGCCACCTTTTTATATTTGTTAAACTTCATTCTCTCTATCCTTAAACTAATTATTAGATTTACTAGTTTATTATTTTTTAAAAAACTTGAAACCCCTAATGGGGATGATCTTAATTAATTGATAATGAGTTTCACTTATTGATTATGTAGATATCTTGATTATATTGGTGGTCAAGATAATAAACTATGCTCTTGGAACACAATGTGGTGGTGAAGGATCCCCTCAAAGTGGGCCTTCGCTTCGCCTCCTGCTACCCCAATCTTTACCGCAGTGCCATGTCCTCACTGGGTTTTCACATAATCTACGACTTCCTGAACCATCAGGAGGATGTTTACTGTGAACGGGTGGTTTATCCCTATGGTAAGAGCCTGGAGACTGGTTCCCCCCTGAAGGATTTTGATGTGGTGGGGTTCTCCTTACAGTATGAACAGGATTACCCCCATGTCCTGGAAATGCTCCGGGAGGGTGGTTTAAACATCCACAAGGAAGATCGGTCCCCTGATGATCCATTGATCATTGCTGGTGGTCCCTGTGCCAGCTCCAACCCCCTACCCATGACTAATTTCATTGATTTCTTCCTGGTGGGTGATGGTGAGGTCATACTCCCTGATTTCCTGGACAAGTTAAGTGAACTGGATAACCCCAGGGAGGAGATGGATGCCTTCCTGGATGTAGAAGGAGTGTTCATCCCCGGTAACAGAGCCAAATTGGTTCAGGTGGAGGATATGCAGGATGCCTGGCGCCCAATAAAACAGGTTCATCCTGAAACCGATAACCAAGACCTCATCCCTGCCTTTGGCAGATCATTCCTCCTGGAGGTTTCCAGGGGTTGTGCCCGTGGTTGCCGGTTTTGCATGGCTGGCTGTATTTACCGACCCCGCAGAGAAGTAGATTTTAAAACCCTTATCCAGACTGCAGAGGCTGGCAGAGAAGCCACGGGTTTAAATAAAATCGCACTTATTGGAGGTGCTGTTTCGGATTACTCACAGATTGAAGAGTTATGCCGCCAACTCCTCCAGCGTGATTTCCAGGTTACCACACCATCCCTGCGTATTGAATCCATTTCCAGGGATCTTCTGGAAAGCTTGAAGGAAAGTGGGCTTAGAACCATTACCATCGCCCCGGAATCCACCTGGCGACTTAGAAAGGTGGTGAATAAACCCATCACCGATGATGACATCCGTAGCACCATGGCGACTGCCTTCGATATGAACTTTAATGTTAAGCTCTATTTCCTGGTAGGACTCCCCACGGAAACTGATGGTGATCTAGAAGACCTGGCGGATCTGATAAAGGATCTTGAAGTTATGGCCCCTCACCGTGATTCACTCCGCATAAGCGTCAACCCATTCATACCCAAACCCCACACACCCTTCCAGTGGACAGAGTTCAACCTCAAGGATATAAAGAGCAGGGTGAAATACCTGAAAAAACACACCAAAAACAGGCACTTCAAGGTAGAAAATCCCAATAAATCCCTGGCACAATACGTATTGTCAGTGGGAGATACCAATCTATCATCCATCATTGAAGACTCGTCCCATAGAAATGTCCCCCTTGGTGAGTGGAAAAAACTGACACCCCACTGGAACTTAGGAGACGTGCTTCCCTGGAAGGATATAGATGTTAACATTGATGATGAATTCCTGATAGATGAATTTAACAAGGCTTTAAATGGGGATCTTACACCCTGGTGTGAGACTTTTGGGTGTTACCATTGTGGTGCCTGTGATTAAAAAAAATAGATAAGAAAAGTTATATTAAATCTTATTAAATATCTCTATTTGATAACTTAGACTAAAATTTATCTAAATATAAGATGGTGATTACCATGAAACCTTCTAAAAGAGTACAATGCATTGATCTGTCTGGAATTCGGAAAATGTTCGATATGGTGGGGGAAAACTCCATCAACCTGGCACTGGGAGAACCAGACTTCAACACACCAGCCCATATTCGCGAAGCAGTTAAGGAAGCCCTGGATGAGGGTTTCACCCATTACACCAGTAACACCGGCATTGTGGAATTAAGGGAGGCCATAGCCCATAAATTACAGACAGAAAACCAGATCCCAGCCTCACCCGAGTCAATTATAGTTACGGTGGGGGCCAGCGGAGCACTCTACTCCAGTGCCCATGCACTGGTAGATGACGGGGACGAAGTGATCATCCCTGATCCTGGTTTTGTGGCCTATGATGCCTGTGTGAAGCTCAGTGGAGGGGTGCCCATACCTGCACAGCTCAAGGATGATAATGATTTCCGCATGATACCCGAGGATGTGCTGGAACTGGTAACAGCCAAAACCAAGGCCATTATAATGAATTCACCCGGTAACCCCACCGGTGCGGTCCTGGAAAAGGAAGATGTTAAGGGTTTAGCAGACATTGCCACTGACCATAACTTGACCCTGATCTCTGATGAGATCTACGATAAGATCATTTACGGTAAGAAACATTACAGCCCGGCAACCTACTCAGATAACGTGGTAACCATTAATGGGTTCTCCAAGACCTATGCCATGACTGGTTTCCGCATAGGATACCTGGCAGCTCCCCCAACTTTAACCGAGGAACTTTTAAAAATCCATCAGTACAGTGTTACCTGTACCACCTCCCTGGCCCAAAAAGCAGCTCTGGCAGCACTCACCGGACCCCAGGATAGTGTGGGTGAGATGGTGGCTGAATTTAAAAGACGTCGGGATTTGGTGGTGGGAAGGCTGCGTGATATGGGAATCCACTGCAACCTGCCCCACGGTGCATTTTACGTGTTCCCATCTACTGATAATCCGGAAAAATTCGTGGAAGAAGGACTGAAGAAAGACGTGGTACTGGTTCCCGGTACTTCTTTCGGCCAATATGGTGCTGGACACTTCCGCATATCATACGCCGCATCCTACCAGAATCTGGAAGAAGCCATGGATCGTCTGGAGTCCATAGGCTGGTAAAAACCAGCCAGAAACCTCTCCAGAATCTTCCATTTATTTTCTTCAATTCTAAATCAAAAGGAATTCAGCACCAAAATGACAAGTTAATTCCATTATTTCTTTATTTTTAGCTCATAAGGACAAATATCATATCAAAATGACAAGTAAAGTACTTTTTTCTTTTATTTTTAGCATAGGTTGTTAATATTTCATAATGATAAAAAAAATAATCACTTTAAATTTTAAAATTAAGCATCCTATCATGAATTAGATAAACCTAACATTCTATTTTCACTTATTAGGGAATCCTAACACCCTAATTATTGGAAAAAGATATATATGTCCGTTTCCATATCTTAATCAATTCAGATATGTTTTCATTTTTAACCAAGTCAAGAAAAAAATAATTCACCAATCATGGATCTAACACAGGAGTATAACTATTCACTGGAGTATAAAAATCCAACAAGGGAGTATAATCATGGTAAATGAACTGGACCTGGAGAAGATCAAAGGACTCACCGAAGAGGAAGCTACCCAGAAGATCAAGGAATTTGGCCATAATGAGCTTCCCTCCACTGAGCAGAGATCAATTTTTGCCATTGTTTTAGGGGTAATCCGGGAACCCATGTTCCTCCTCTTAATTGCTTGTGGTGCTATTTACCTGGTTTTAGGAGATCTTCAGGAGGCGTTGATGCTCCTGGGATTTGTTTTTGTGATTATGGGGATAACCTTCTATCAGGAACGTAAAACTGAACGCACCCTGGATGCACTCCGTGATCTTTCCAGTCCCCGGGCACTGGTCATCCGTGATGGGCGTGAGAAGAGGATCCCTGGAAGGGAGGTAGTAGCCGGTGATATCATCATGCTCAAGGAGGGTGACCGGGTCCCGGCCGATGGGGTTATCCTGGACTGCAGCAACCTCCTCATCAATGAATCCCTCCTCACCGGTGAATCAGTACCGGTACGTAAAGTGCAGTGTGGGGGTTTAATGGACATGCATCCCCCTGGTGGTGATGGACTTCCATCAATCTACTCCGGAACCCTGGTGGTGCAGGGTCAGGGATTGGCCCAAGTTATATCCATTGGACTGGACACTGAGATGGGCCGTATTGGTAAACGCCTCCAGACCCTGGAGACCGAAGACACCAACCTCCAGAGGGAAACCCGTATCCTAGTACGGAACATGGCCCTCCTGGGTGTGGCCTTATGTGCTGCAGTGGTGGTGATCTACGGATTCACCAGATTGGACTGGCTTAACGGATTTCTAGCCGGTATAACCCTGGCCATGGCCATCCTACCTGAAGAATTCCCAGTGGTTTTAACCATCTTCCTGGCCCTGGGGGCCTGGAGAATAAGTCAGAAAAACGTCCTCACCCGGCGTTCCCATGCCATTCAGGCCCTGGGATCCACCACCGTCCTCTGTGTGGATAAAACTGGTACTTTAACTTTAAACCAGATGTCGGTGGGTAAGATCATGAATGGCACTGACTTTTTTGATGTGACCCTTGACACTAATCATCTTCCCGAGTCCTTCCACGAACTGGTTGAGTTCAGTATACTGGCCAGCCAACGAGATCCCTTCGATCCCATGGAGAAATCCCTTAAAAAGTTTGGAAACAACACTCTCCAAGAAACAGAACACATCCATGAGGACTGGAAACTCATTAAAGAATACCCCTTATCCCAGGAACTCCTGGCCATGTCCCATGTATGGCAATCTCCAGATGGTGCAGATTACATAATCGCAGCTAAAGGGGCACCAGAAGCAGTGGCTGATCTCTGCCACATGGACCCCCATGAACTGGAACAGTTATCTCGTAACATTTCCCAGATGGCTGGTGAGGGTTTGAGGATAATCGGAGTGGCCCGTGGATCATTTACCCAGAAGGATCTCCCTGGAAAACAGCATGACTTTAACTTCCAGTTCATGGGACTGGTGGGATTCCAGGACCCGATCCGTGCAGAAGTCCCTCAAGCAGTTCAGGAGTGTTACCAGGCTGGTATACGGGTGGTGATGATCACCGGAGACTACCCTGGCACTGCCCGGAATATAGCCCAAAAGATAGGACTCAATCAGCCAGAAATGGTCATCACTGGTAATGAACTGGATGCTATGGATGATGAGACGTTGAAAGACCGGGTGAAGGATGTTAACATCTTTGCACGTATGGTGCCCGAGATGAAGCTGCGCCTGGTGGAGGCATTTAAATCAAATGGTGAGACTGTGGCCATGACTGGGGATGGTGTCAACGATGCCCCAGCCCTTAAATCCGCCCAGATTGGTATAAGTATGGGTGGGCGTGGTACTGATGTGGCCAGGGAAGCATCAGATCTGGTTCTCCTGGAGGATGATTTTTCATCCATTGTGGCCACGGTGAAGATGGGCCGCCGCATCTATGACAATCTGAAAAAAGCCACGGCCTACATCTTCGCAGTGCATGTTCCCATAATTGGAATGTCCTTCTTACCAGTAGTCTTCCAGTGGCCCCTGGTCCTATTCCCGGTGCAGATCGTGTTTCTGGAGCTCATCATTGACCCGGCCTGTTCCGTGGTCTTTGAAGCAGAACCTCCAGAGAAGGACGTGATGAAACGTCCTCCCAGGAGTTCCAGTGAAGGATTATTCAACCGGAAGAACATTGGAATGAGTGTTTTGCAGGGAATAGTTGTGCTTATATTTGTCCTGGCCATTTACCTGGTGGGTCTTAACTGGCAGGGAGAAGCCAGTGCCCGGACACTGAGCTACATTACCCTGATCTTCGCCAACCTGGCCCTCATACTAACCAACCGTTCCTGGTCCCGCACCATATACCAGACACTACGCTCACCTAACCAGGCACTCTGGTGGGTTTTAGGCGGTGCGGTCCTATTTTTAGCAGCGATTTTATACTTCCCCCCACTGCAGCAACTGTTCAAGTTCTGCCCACTTAACCTGTGGGAGATACTCCTGTGCCTGGCAGCGGGTATGCTGAGTGTGTTATGGTTTGAAGTATTTAAATGGTTTAAAAATAGGGAATAACTAGTTCACGAACTGGTTAAAAAATGGAATAAATGGTAAAGAATGGGTTAAAACCATGAAAAAGAATTTATTTAACTCATTCATCCTTTTGTTACCATACTCCCCTTCCACTATTTTTATTTCCACCGAAAAACATAATTAAGCACAAGTGGGGTTACAAATGAAACCGGCAATTTCCAGCATTGAATCAGAGCTTCTGGATAAATGTTCAGGCCTAGGAATACCTATGGTGGGTTTTTCACCGGTGGAACGGTGGGAGAATCCCCCAGAAGAACTCCCGCAACATTTTTCCAGCTGGATACCATTAGATTTCTGGCCACAGTCCATTTATCCCGAGGCACAGACAGTGGTGGTGATTGGTTTGCCAGTGCAGCTCCCCATAGTGGAAACTGCCCCTTCCATCTATTACCATGAACTCTACGAGACTGTAAACATCCTACTGGATGAGAAAGCCTATGAAATAGCTAACTTCCTTACCTTGAAGGGTTATCCTTCCATTCCCCTGCCAAGGGATGGTTACGGTGATATTGAAGTGCTCCTGGAAAAACCCTTAACATTTTTTTCCCATAAACATGCCGCCTATCTGGCGGGTTTAGGATCCTTTGGTTTGAATAACATCCTTCTAACACCAGAATGGGGGCCAAGGGTACGTTTTACCAGTATATTCACCACCCTTAGACTGGAGGGAACCCCCATTCCTGGTGATGACCTGTGCACCCGTTGTTTATCCTGCGCTGAGAACTGTCCAGTGAGGGCTATTGAATCAGAATATCCCGTTAAAAGGATAACTTCCGAAGGTGATACTGGATCTACAGATGATTTCCCTCCCCTAATTAACAAGATCTCCTGTGCCACCCGCAGCCGGAAACTGAGGCGAGAATACCGGTCCCCCTGTGGCATATGTATCAAAGTATGCCCAGTTGGCGAAGACCGGAAACTATTTGAAAGGGAAAACACCACCATGTACACCCAGAGGGATGGTTTTGAAAAGTACCATCAGGCATGGGACCATGTACGCAGTTACGGGAGTAAAAAAATAATTTTCAGATGATATGATCATAGGATGGGAGTTCCATCCATTAATAAAGAGAATTAATAATGTTTCATGGTAAATGTTATTCTTGATGAAATATTCATATTATAGATTAGGGAAATATCACTTTATTTAGAATTACATTAAAACTTATTAAACCGAATTAAGAGGATTTTTCATGAATCACCGTTTTGCTCGTCGAATGAATAAAATACCAAGGTCTTTTGTCCGGGAAATCTTGAAGGTCACCGATGATGAAGATATGATTTCCTTTGCTGGTGGACTTCCCAATCCACAGTCCTTCCCGGTGGAGGCCATTAAAGATGCCACATCCCGGGTTCTGACTGAAGACGGGGAGAAAGTTCTCCAGTACAGCACCACTGAGGGTTACCGCCCTTTAAGGGAACTTATAGCCCAGCGATATAAAAAGCAGGGTCTCCAGGTGGAAGTGGATGATATTCTCATTACCAATGGATCCCAGCAGTGCCTGGATCTGGTGGGGAAGGTTTTCCTGGACCGTGATGATGGGGTGGTTATGGAAAGACCCACATACCTCGCGGCGATACAGGCTTTTGGATTGTATGAACCACAATTCCATTCCGTACCACTTCTGGATGATGGTGTGGACACCGATGCCCTGGAAAAAATCCTGAAAGAGGAAGAAATTAAACTATTCTATACAGTCACCAGTTTCCAGAACCCCACGGGAATAACCTACTCAAAGGATAAAAGACGGGAGGTTGCTGAAATTCTCACAAAACACAACACCCTCCTGGTTGAAGACAACCCATACGGTGAGATCAGGTTCATGGGGGAGGACATCCCACCTATCAAATACATGATCCCGGATTCAATCCTTTTTGGAACCTTTTCCAAGATCGTCTCCCCTGGTATGAGGATGGGATGGATTGTGGCCCCTCCCGAGGTTATGGAAAAACTGGTAACTGCCAAACAGGCCTCTGATCTCCATTCCAATTACTTCACCCAGAGGGTGGTCTACCAGTACCTCCAGGATAACAACGTGGACAACCATATTCAAAATATAAGGAAACTCTACAAATCCCAGAGGGACCAGATGGTCCAATCCATCAGAGAATACCTGCCGGAGGGTGTTAAACACACAGCCCCTGAAGGTGGGATGTTTTTATGGGTCACCCTTCCGGAAGGAATGTCTTCCATGGATTTATTTAAACTGGCAATTAAAGAGAAAGTTGCCTTTGTACCAGGGGAAACATTCTACACTGAAAACCCTGAAACTGATACCATGAGACTGAATTTCTCCAACTGCTGTGAGGAAGAGATCATAGAGGGTATGAAGAGACTGGGAACTGCCATCCAGAAGATGGAAGACCTTTGATTTAGACATCATGATGATTTAACTCGTAATGCAAATTTAAAGATTACTAAAGATTTCAACAGGTAAAGCAAATTTAAAGGTTACTGAAGATTTAGCATAGGGTAATCAGAGGTTATTTAAATGAAAATCAAATATGTATGTCCATTAATTGCAGTGGAAGACATTCAAAAATCCCGAAAATTCTATGAAGATGTTTTAAAGCAGGAAGTGGAAATGGACCACGGGGCTAACGTTGCCTTTAAGGGCGGTTTTGCAATACACGACGCTACACACTATCAGGGACTTTTAGGGAAGTCATACCCCATAGATATCCGGGTTAAAAAGAATTTTTTAGAACTTTACTTTGAATCCGAGGATTTGAACCGTCTTCAGGAAAAATTAGATTCAATTAATACTAAATTCCTCCACCGGATACATGAACAGCCCTGGGGGCAGAGGGTTATGCGTTTTTATGACCCGGATGGTTACATAATTGAGGTGGGTGAACCCCTGGAATTCGTGGTGAAAAGATTCGCCCAAGAGGGTTTCTCCCCTGAAGAGGTATCTCAAAAGTCTTCCATGCCCCTTGAATTTGTGGAAACAGTTCTGGATCAAAAATAAGTGCTTATAATCCCTGACAGTAAATAAAGATCAAAAACAGTGATGAAAACTACCAGAATCAGGATATTCCAATTTACAAGTTTGGTTGCCCTTTCTCTTTTAGCTGTGCGACTGATGAGAAGGTACAAACCCACCAGTGTGGGGAACAATGACATCAAAGCCATTAACTGGAAGTTGATCCCCGGGAAGATGCCTGAAAGAGACAGGAGCATGAGGGACAGAGTTCCCAGCACCCCTACCAAACCAATAGATATGAACCCTATTTTCCGCCCTTTTTTCACTATAAAAGTGTTTTTATGGCCTTTTTTATCACCCTCCATATCAGGGATTTCAACGCTTAAGATGAAGCTAGTCATGAAAATGACGAATGGTAACGTGAACAGCACTATTTTCAAATCCAGATATCCACAAATCGCCACGTAACTAGCTGCGGGTAAGATAAATCCACTCAGAGCAGTTGCAACCTCACCTAACCCCCTGTAAGATGGTTTTAATGGGGGTGCTGAGTAGTACCACGCAATGAAATTCCCAAAAAGGGCGATTAAAAGAAATGTTAAGGATGAATAAATAAAAGAGAAGATTACGGCCAGAGATAAGGATAAAATGATTAATAGGATTCCAAACTTTTTTGCCAGCGGCCGGAGCTCCGGGTTTCGAACCAGAACACCACTTCCCCCTGCAAAAAGGGTGGGCTGGTTGTAGTGATCCACCTCAAAATCCCAGTAATCATTGCTGTAGGAAACAGATAGATGGGCTAATAGTAAAACTGCATATCCTCCTAAAAATCTATCCCATAAAAAAGGCATGTTAAAAGTAACTGCCAGTAGTGCACCATTGGTGAAACATAAGAAACCAAATAAAAGAAATGGTAAACGTCCTAGTTTAAGGATTAAACCTATTTTATTTAGCCAGATTACCCTTACCCCCACACCTAAGTGGTTTAAAATTAATTCTATATTTATAATTGTACTTGGATATTCTTATTCTTTCCCATGAACAATTCATTAACAATTCCAATTCTAGTTAAAGCTAGTAAAAGAAAATCCAATAATTGGCCGTTATATTGGCAGTGGGCCTGTTAATAAATTCATCCTAATAGAACAGTCCCTTAAAATTAGTTTTATTTATGATATACCAGCACTTTATCAATATGGTGGCCATCCATATCCACCACTTCAAAATTAAGGTTCTCGGACTGGAATGATTCTCCAGTCTCCGGTATTTTACCTAGATAATTCAGTATAAAACCGGCCAGAGTCTGGTAAACACCCTTTTCTTCATCAGATAATGCTTTGATTTGGAGTATATCCTTAAATTCATCAATGGATATGGCCCCATCAATTAACCAGCTCCCGTCCGGTCTTTGAACTGCTTTGGGTTCATCTGGTTCGTCCATGGCTGGAATTTCACCCACAATTGATTCCAGAATGTCGTTAAGAGTGATTAATCCTTCAATACTTCCATACTCATCCACAACAATGGCCATGTGCACATTGTCCTGGGATTCCTTAAACAGGTTTAGAATGTCCAGAACATCGGAACTTTCCGGGACAATAATGGGACTTTTAAGGTACTCATTAAGGGTGTTCCCATTTTCTATTTCCACCTCAAAAAGATCCTTTAACTGTATTACACCTAAAAAGTTGTCCAGGGAATTTTTTCCCACTGGAAACATGGCTCTTTTACTTCCAGTTATTTTGGCTTTTATATTTTCCACAGAATCATCCACATCAAGCCAGGTTATCCCGGTTTTGGGTGTCATAAGTGAACTGGCCCTTCTATCATCCAGGAGGAATACTCGTTTTATTATGTCTTCCTCGGTTTTCTCAAATTCCCCAGTTTGGGTACCTTCTTCTATCAGGAGTTTGATTTCTTCTTCTGAAACGTTTTCTTCCTGGGCTTCCTTCACCTGGAGGATCTTGAGAACTGCTTCCATGGATAAACTGAGTAAAGCAACCAGTGGTGATGCGATTTTTGATAGGTACTTCATTGGCTTGGCAATTTTCACCGCAATTTGTTCCGGGTTGTTCAGGGCGATTCTCTTGGGAACCAGCTCCCCCACTATCAAGGAGAGGTAGGTGATAATCAGAACCACTATTAAGAATCCTAAGGCTTCACTGTAGGGTTGTAAAAGTGGAATGCCTGCCAGGCTACGGGATATATTTTCGGCAAGTGTTGCACCCCCAAAAGCACCGGCTAAAATACCGATGAGGGTTATTCCGATTTGTATGGTGGATAAAAATTGGTTTGGTGATTCTGCAAGTTCGATGGCTGTGTCAGCATTTTTGTTACCGGCTTGACTCATCTTTTGCAGTTTTATCCTTCGGGATGTGATTATGGCAATCTCAGAAAGGGCAAAAACACCGTTTAAGATTACTAAAATTAGAATAATTAGAATTTCTAGATATATTAAATCCATTGCCCATCCCAGCGTGTGCATCTATATTTTAGATATGTCATCAGTAGAGTTATTTTTATATTACTTTAAGATTTATATGAATATAAAGGGTTAAATAAGTATAAAAGCGCAGGGGACGGGATTTGAACCCGCGAGATCCAAAGGATCATGGGATTAGCAGTCCCACGCCGTACCAGGCTGGGCCACCCCTGCAAATGAATATAAAAAAGTGGTAAATAAAACATTGTCAACCCTACTATTTAAATATAGGGAATTTTTTTAAAAGGGATTTTTCATTATCTATTGGTGATGTTTTATAAATGTTTTTAACATCGGGGATCATACCGGAATTAATGGTTTAAGTTATATTTTTTTATTCACCATGTTTAACGATTGATTGGTTTTATAAGTTTAAGTGGGCGTGTTCAAGGGTGGACAGCCATCCTGGATGCTGGTGATCCAAAATCCCAACTCCGCCCCGTTACTCCACAAGCATCAGCTGTCTAAGGTAGAGCTGCTTCTTTCCAGACCTGACCCGTTCCCTTGGTTAAGACAGTTTACTCCAGCCCTCCAGCTAAAGTTCTGCCACCACTAATCCTGCGGGACGAGGTTTCTACGTTGAAATCCTGGGCCAACACCCATTCAAACTGCCGCCCCTTGAACTTCGACTGCACCATATAGGGGATGTGCGCTTACAGAGGACCCCTGACCCTCCAGTCTAGCCCAGTTAATGTTGGTACTGATGGTATTTTAAGGTTGCGATCAGGATATTTGCCACCAATACAAAACAAGTTAAGTTTATAAACTTCACAAAGTTTTCTCCAAAAAAAACAGAATATCCCATATTCAGAAACTTGAGATCTATGAGTTCCAGTGATTTATGCCTATAAAAAAAGATTTTTGCAGGGAAAAAAAATGGGTCAAAAATATTTCAACCATCTCCCCCATATTATTAGCATGGAATGGCTGCTAGTTATTGGTGTGGTTATCAGTGTCTACATGGCCTTCAACATTGCTGCCAATGACATTGGTAATTCAGTGGGGACAACAGTAGGAAGTGGTTCCCTTACCCTGCGCAAAGCCCTGATCATGGGGGCAGTATTTGAATTTTTCGGGGCCATGTATCTGGGAAATAATGTGATAAAAACTGTGGGTAGTGGGATAATCAATGCCGACATCCTACCGGCCACCGGAGCGTTTATAATCACCCTGGCTGCTGCACTGTGGATAACCATAACCCTCATTAAAAAAATACCCATATCTGGCTCCGATGCCATTATCAGTGCTGTTTTTGGATATGGTCTGGTTGCTGTGGGCATCAACAACATGAACCTGAATGTTTTAGGCCTTATACTTACTAGCTGGATTTTATCCCCCCTTCTAGGGCTTTTAATAGGGTTTTTCCTATATTACCTTCTTAAAAATGCGTTTTTGGAGAAAGTTAAGGATATTGCAGTAAAGGGCCGTTTGGAGAAGGTTTTCTCCTACCTCCAGATTGGTAGTTCTGCCTTTGCAGCGTTGAATGTGGGGGCTATTGACATAGCAGTGGCCACCGGTGTGCTCTATTATGCCTTCGGAGCCAGTGCTGGCTTGGACATTAAACTCATTGGAGCCATAGGCATTGTTATGGGGATCATGGTGGCTGGGGGGAGAATTACCGACACCATAGGGAGGAGGATAACTGATCTCATCCCTTCGAGGGGTTTTGCAGCCCAGATATCTGCAGCTTCAGTGATTTTCCTCTTCGCCACCATGGGAATGCCAGTTTCACCCACCCAGACCCTGGTGGGAACCGTTATTGGAGTGGGTTTGGCCAGGGGCACCCAGACCATCAAACTGGATGTGATAAAAAACATTGCCACCACCTGGATTGTTACCATTCCCGCCTGCATTGGGATTTCTGCAGGATTGGCAATTCTTTTGAACTTTTCACTGAATTAGACCATATATCTATAAAAAAAAATATAATGATAAGGTAATTTTACAAAATAATGCATAATACTTCTTTTTTATAGGATTTTTCGGTCAATAATTGAAACTGTTCGTAATAAAAAATATATGAAACCAGTACCATATAATTATTAAGTTTATGGTTTAGATGTTTTGATTTTTAGGAGGGAAACAATGAAAGCAGATGCAGTTAAGATTGCAGATGGTGTGTACTGGATTGGTGTCCTTGATTGGGATATTCGAGATTATCATGGTTACACCCTTAATGGAACAACCTATAATGCATTTTTAGTATTTGGAGATAATGAGGTTGCAGTGGTAGATAACACTTACCCTGGTTCTTCAGCACAGTTATGGGGTAGGATAAAGGATGCCTTTAGCCAGGAGAACCGGGAATTAAAGATTGATGTGATTATCCAGAACCATATTGAAAAGGATCATAGTGGGGCTCTAACTGAAATTCACAAGCGTTTCCCTGATGCTCCAATTTACTGCAGCCAGGTGGCAATAAATGGTTTGAAACAACACTATCCCGGACTGGCTGATGCTGATTTCCACCCGGTGAAAACCGGTGACACCCTGGAAGTAGGGGGCCGTACCCTGGCCTTCCTGGATGCCAAAATGTTACACTGGCCAGACAGCATGTTCACCCTCCTCCTGGATGAGGGTATACTGTTTTCCAATGACGCCTTTGGCCAACACCTCTGTTTCAGGGAAAGGTATGATCATGAAATACCTGAATACGTGTTGATGAATGCTGCCCAAAAATTCTACGCCAACCTGGTGACCCCCGCCTCAATGCTGGTGGTGCGCAAGCTGGAGGAGGTTAAGGAACTGGGGTTACTGGAGAAAATCAAAGTCATCGCACCTTCCCATGGTCAGATCTGGACGGATCCCATGAAGATCATCACTGCCTACACCAACTGGGCTACTGGACAGTGTAAAGACAAAGCCACCATTATCTATGACACTATGCATTACTCCACCCGTATGATGGCCCATGCCATGGCTGAGGGTCTCATGAGTGGTGGGGTGGATGTGGCCATGTACTTCATGCATACTGATGAGCGTAGCGAAATGGTTAATGACATCCTGGATAGTAAAGCCTTGCTTCTGGGAGTTCCAACACTCTTCAACGGACCATACCCTAGTGTCGGGGATCTGCTCTACTACCTGGAGGGTCTGAGCTTCCAGCGCACCGGACTTAAACGACTGGCAGTTACCTTCGGCTCCAAGGGATGGAGCGGTAAGGCCGTGGACCGAGTAGCAGACACTCTCACTAAATGCGGATTTGAAGTTTTTGATAAATATGAGGTTAACTATGTACCTACTGGTGACCAGCTGGATAAGTGTTACCAGATAGGTCAGGAAATGGTAGGGAAGATTAAGGAAATGTAAGAGTAACTAAATAACGTAGCAAATTTGAGGGGCCTTAGGAAATTGAATGACTAAGGTGACTAATGTGAAAAAATAAAACAGGGAATCGGAGGGTGAAAAATGGAAGAACTGGAATTTGAAAGTGGGCTGGACAATGAGAAAAAGGTGATGATAACCCTGTTCTGGACCAACCGGAAGGCTGCCCGGACTGAAGGCTGTGCTCCGTTCCGGATAAAAAAAATAGAAACACCAAACGAAATATATACTCCCCAGGGGACTAAACTGCTTAAAATAAGTGATGAAATCATGGCTGATATGGTTCAAACACTGAATGCAGGTAAAACCATACCTATGGAGTTCAATATAGGTGAAGAGAACCTGAATGTTTCCTTAAGTGCAGATTCTCTCTCAGTCACTGCTCAAAAGAGTCCGGAGATAGAAGAGGAGATAATTGAAAAACTGGAAATGGAATTAACCAAGAAGTTTCCCAACTTATGTGACTCATTCACCCCCAGGATAACTCCTCAAAGTTAAAAAATAATCCCATATCCCTTTTTTATATTTTTTTAATTAACCTTAGAATGACTTTTCTAATTTATTCAGATTTTCTAACTATTCAGATGGGATCAGTATAATTAAGGGAATCTATTTCCATAGCAAAGCTAATCACGCCCCCATCAAACAGGGACAATTTTTGATATCAATTCTTCTTTTATACCCACTAAAAAACCATTTAAAAAGAGAAATATGAAGATTAAGGTATTGGAATCTAGAATAGGTATTAAATCTTAATGGATCTAATTATATCCCCATCGGAAACAATACCCACCAATTTATGATCATCCAGTACTATGAGCTGGTTGATTATACCCTCATCTGAACCGTATTCATGCATTTTCTGCACTGCAGTGGCCAGGTCGTCTTCAGGAGATACATATATTACCTGATCAACCATCACTTCCCCTACAGTGGTTCCCAGTTCATATTTATCCAGTATCAAGTTGTGACCGAGATCAGTGGCAGTTACAATTCCCACCAGTTTTCCATTATCATCCACAACTGGTAGTGAGCTTATTTTGTACTTCATCAGTTTTTCAAAGGCAAATACAACATCTTCAGTGGGAGGGACAGTTATAACCGTCTGGCTCATTACATCCTTAACCTTCAGTTTCCGTAACATGGTCTTCACTTCCATAGGTTTTAGTAATATCTTCAATAATCGATTCAATGGTGGTAGTGATGTCAATGTTTTCGATCACTGGCACGTGGTACTTGTTAGCCTGACTCTCAAAATATTTATGAGTTCTTCTAATAGCTCCAAAGTAATTCATGTACCTTTCAAGGGGCCTTCTTGCCCATTGTTGCCTGCACCTTGAGTAAAATCTGCCTTTATGAACTTCTTCATCTTCCAGGGTTAAAATAAACATGTGCACGTTATCCCTGGAAACCAGGTCTTCCCTGATGAATCCGGGTACTATGTGGACACCTTCAATTACTATGCTAATACCTTCGGTTATGGATCGTTCAATAACTGCTTCCACACCCACACTCACCGTGTCCACATGGTCTCTGAATCCTATTAATACTTCATCCAGTTCTGGTGGTGGTGGTATACGTAGGGAGCGGTAGGCAGTGTAGCTGGATTCGTAGATAGTAGGGAGGAGATCCTTTGATGCGATTTTACGCATTACTTCCCGTATCATATCGGTACTGATCATGTTACGGATTCCCAGTCTGTTGGCCACCTCGAATGCTATGGAGGAAGTTCCCACCCCAGATGAACCTCCTATGAGAATCACTAAAGGGTCCTGGCACTTTCTTATCCTTTTCCAAAGTCCATATTGGACTGCTATTTCACTGTCCTCTTTTTTGAGCCTTTGACGGACGATATTCACCAATTCATCCAGTTTGATTAATTTTACACCATCTTTTTTGAGTTGAGCTTCGATCTGGGATGAGAATGTGTATGCCTTGTTGGGATCCATTTCAGCACGGGTTAAAGACCTGGCTAAAACTCCCTTTGAAAAGGGTTCCCTGTATTTTTTCCCGCTTACCTCTCCTTCAACCATAATCATATCTATCTCACCTCAAAATGGCAACAATGCAAATATTTAAAAAAATCAAGATATAATTTGTCAACATCATTTAAATCATTTTCTCTTAGGATTTTTTTTTTATCAGGGAATATTAAAAAACGATTGTTGAATTTAAAGTTTTATTATTTCAGTTTCAATTTTTTCCCTTGGAGAATCATCCTGAATTTGGATTAAACATGCGTAACCCTGTGATAGTTCCCCCGGGTTTACGATGGTAGTTTTACCAATCTTATCAGTGCCGCTGGCTTCGTGAATGTGACCACAGATGTTCAAAGTAGGCTGCACATCCTCAATTATTTTACGGAGGCTCGTACTACCCACATGCACCCCTGAAGGTAAGAGGTCAGTTTTAGTATTATAGGGTGGGGCGTGGGTGATGAAAAGGGTTATTTTTTCATCTTTTATCCCCTCAATGGCCCTTTTAGCTTCATCATAGATTTGCACTTCCTCAAATTCGAGGGGGGTGTCAAATGGTGTAGGGTTTGATCCTCCAAACCCACATATTCCTATGTTTTTAATTACTACATTACGGGCGTGGATATTTATAGCCCTGGAGTTATCGATGTTAGTATGTATGGAACCGGGGTCACAGTTTCCAGGTATGGCCATTACCGGTATTTCGAATGAACTGATTTCATTCAAGAGGTCCTCTCCCAATTCTGGGGGGCCAAAATGGGTTATATCACCAGCAATAATTATCAGATCCACTTTGTTATCAGTTAGGTAAGTGATTATTGGTTTTATATCGCCATGGAGATCGCTTACAGCTAGTATTTTCATAGGTTTTTCCCCTTAATTTAAAAAATTGAGTTTGAACACTTAATCTACTGACTAAAATCTAACTAGAAAAATTACAGTTGGAATAGGGTGAATTGCAGGCACCCAACTGATCTTTTTTCTTATTTCGTATCATTTATCTGTTCCTTGAAAAATGAGGAAAGCTCCTGGAGACTTTTTTTAATGTTTTCCTTATCCCCATACACCACCAGCAGGGCATCTTCCTCAAATTCAATGATAACATTTTCATATTCTGCAATTTCCTGAACCCTATCCTCGGATAGGGGGGCTTTGAAGTTCATTCGAACCATTGAAAATCCTGAGGGTGCACCCACCACGAATTTTGACTCAGTTTTCTTTTGAGGATAAACTTCTTCTCCCCGGGAAGCCCTTAAAAGTTTATCCATCCATTTGTCAGCGTATTCTGAACCTAACTCTTCAGCTAAACCCATTAAAGCATCCTGTATTGAGGTTAAAAATTCGTTGATGCGTTTGACTTCTACCTGTCTTTGCGGGTCTGTGGGATCCACTTTGTAGAAGTTAATGGTGGTTTTGGCCATCTGGATGTTTTTGGTGATTTCTTTAGGGATCTCCATTTCCTTCTTTCTAAGATCTGTGAGAAGTTCCACCAGCACCAGCCAGGTCTGTTCTGCTGGCAATTCATTCATAGTAACCTTCCAGAACCTGTTTTGAACGGTGGTTGAGTTTGGCATCAGCTACCTTAAGCTCCTCATCGATCTCTTCTAAGCTGTTATATAAGTCCAAAAACAGTACATAAACACTTTCTGTGCCTGTAATATCAAGAATTGCTATGTCATCAGCATCAGTTATTGTTTTATCATCTATGGATGCTTTGTACTGTACAAAAGGACCGTATTTTTCCGGTAAATCCGTGTATTTGAATACTCCAGCTAGAGTAGCTACGAACAAAAAAACACCTCTTTATAAGTTTGGTTAATTTTTAGTTAAAATCAGTATCTAATTAGTATTTTGAAAAATAAAAAACTTATGGGTAAAAAAAATAGTTAGGGGAGAATTGGTTTTATTCTCCACCGGTAATTTCATCCAGTTTTGCCAGGGCAGGGTCAGCACTGATCTGATGAGCATCGACGGTTAGGTCGTCTTTGCTGACTCCCATTGCCAGTCCGTAGAGTTGTGCCAGGTGGAAAACAGGTATGTCCCAGTTTTCGTCGTAGGCTTTGTTTACTTCGGTCTGCCCTACATCGAACTGTAAGTGGCAGAATGGGCAAACGTTAACTATAGCGTCTACTCCTGCTTCTTTCATGTTCTGGAGTTTTTCACGGGTGAATGATAGGGTTACATCTAGGTCTCTGGATCTTAATCCACCACCAGCTCCGCAGCACATCATTTTGTCCTTGTAAGGTACTGATTTTGCTCCGGTTACTTCCACCAGTTCATCCAGTATGGTTGGCTGGATTGGGTCGTCGATATCGATTTCAGCACTTGGTTTGAGGAAGTGACAGCCGTAGTGTACTGCAACATTGAGGTTTAATGGGTTGGTCACGGATTCTGCTAGTTTGTCCAGTCCAACATCGTTGTAAAGGATTTCAGCGAAGTGTCTTACGTTTATTTCGCCTTTGTATTCACGGCCAGCTTCTGCTAGAACACCGTTGATCTTTTCCTTCATTGCGGCGTCTTCATGGAGCATGTGGTTGGTTTCAAATAGTGATCCGAAACATCCATTACACTCGGTCATGATGTCGTTTCCCTGTTCTTCGGCTATGGTTAAGTTCCTGGCGGCTATGGCAGCCCAGGTGGTTCTGTCGAAGGATCCGAATACTCCAGGTGCTGGGCAGCATGATGCTCCTTCCATATCCTGTAGTTCGATATCTAGATTGTCAAACATGATCCGGGTTGCCTTTTCAATTCCAGGGTACCGGTTGTTCATTATACATCCTAAGAAATATGCGAATGCCATTTTTATCACCTTATTCTAGTTCTCCTGTTTCCCAGTTGTAGCCGATTAGGGTATCAAAACCTGTGGCTTTAACTATTGTTTGTACTTCTTCCAGTGCTTCTGGGAACTGGTGAGTGGTTGGTGGTAGTTCAGTTAGACCAACACTTTTTCGTAATGCCATGGTAGCGTCGTTAATTGGCACACCGTGTCCGGTTTTTGTAACGAATAATCCGGTCATTTTGTGTGATTGGGCCATGAATCCAGCCTGTGCAGCCTGGTTTCGTATGATCTTCACAATGTCCACGATTTTAATTCCACGAGGGCATCTTTCCTGACATTCGTAACAGGTGGTACACATCCAGATGGAGTCATCGGATATGACGTCTTCTTTTAACCCCATTACAGCCCTTCTAACTACTCCCCTTATTCGGTATGGGGTTCTCCTTCCTGATGGGCAGGCACCGGTACAGGTACCGCACTGGAAACATATTGCCACTGACTCTGCGCCAGCATCCATGATTTCCTGTTTGAAATCTTCATCTACATCTGCACGGGTTATAGGTTTTTCATCACTTTGCAGTAAAGTCATGCTTTCACTCCTTTCTTTTTTTGGCTTTTCTTCTGATATGACTGGTTCGTCAGCTTCAGATTCTTCAGTTTCAGCCTTTTCCGGTTCAATTTCTTCTGGAATCTCTGTATCAGATTCTGATTCAGTTACTTTCTCAGGTTCTGAAATTTCAGGTTCTGATTCCGTTGTTTTTTCTGGTTCTGATATTTCAACAGTTGTTTCTGAGGGTTCTTCCCCAGTTACTGGTTTTTCTTCAACCGGTTCCTCTTTGGCTTCCACCGGCGTCTCTTCAGCTGGAGTTTCTGGTTCTGTTGATTCTGTTACTTCTGATTTCTCAGGAACTTCCTCGACTGTCTCTTGTGTTACTGTTTCTTTTTCTTCAACCGGGGGCTTTTCTGTCTCTGATTTTGCCACTTTATCTTTATTTTGCGGCTCTTCTCCGCCACTAATTACGTTTTTTAAGCGATCTAAAAAGCTCATTATATTCACGCCCCGGTCATCCCACGGTTCTCTTGGAAAACCATGTGATTTCCAGTTAAAAGTCTTTAGTATAGAGCTATATAAAGGTTGCTAAAAATTAGCTAGCTGTAACCTTTTAGGTTACACTTTCAGAGGATAAGTGTATTAAATTGTAATGAATAAAATAAATAATTGATTATGAATCTATTGATTAAAAATTAACATTACAAACCATTAATTATTAAAAAAGAAACTGATCACATGTTGGAAATAAAATCACACGACGGACCGGCGAGGCAGGGAAAGTACCAGACTACTGAAACACCAAATATTTTAGAATTTAATCCAGAGTTAATGGTTCCAGACGAACCAATGCCCTACGATGTACCTCGAGAAATGGCAGAATGGTCTGTGAAAAATACTCTGAAACATGCCGAGAAAGGTGATGTTAAACAGATAGCAGTGATTCACGGGGCTAAGTACCCTAATCTTCGCTTGGAATGTGCTGCTGGACTGGAAGAATTAGGTTATCGGCTTTTCCTGGTGGCTAATCCTGAAGAACTGTTAAGAAGACCTCAAGATCTTTTGAAGATAATCACCAGCCTACGGCAAAATATAAGTCCCAACTCAGCCCTATTCTTCCCATTCGTGGAACTGAATTTTGTACCCTTACTGGTTTATCTAGGTGTGGATTGGTTTGGAAATTTCGGTGCCGATTTTTATGCTAAAATAGGGGTGATGACCACACCTCACAATAATTATAACCTACAACAGTACCCAGTATATGATTTAAACCCAGAAGAACTAAAGAAATATAATCGTGAGTCTCTGGACTTCGTTTTGAGGGAAGTGAGGGCCAATATAAAAAATGGAACTTTGCGTAATCTGGTGGAAGAAAGATGCTGCTCTTCCCCTGAAGCAATGTCTGCTCTGAGGATTTTAGACCGAGATTATGGGGATTTTGTGGATAGTTACACCCAACTATACTAAATTTAATGGAACTATCTATCCTTTCCTTATTTTAAAAAATTCTTTCCTATATTTTTATTTTAAAAAAATATTAATTTGTTTAAAGTTTTTTTGGGGAATGATTACCTTTTACAATATGGATATTTACTTTTTAAAAGATTCCACCAGGTAATGGTATTTCCCAACTTCTGTGGTTCCACCTATCTTAAATCCATGTTCTAACAGAATTTTTTCCACATTTTCAGGAGTTAAACGAACATCGTAGGATGGTCCTGGTGGCCCCACCACTTTAATGAATTCCACCACTGCGAATGTACCACCTGGCTTTAAAATCCTCTTAATTTCGGATAAAGGCAGATTTAAGGTTCCTTCCGCTGCAAAACCATGGAGCACATTAGCCATGACACATTTATCCACAGATTCATCATCCAACGGTATCATTACAGTCATATCCGCCAGAATAGGTGAGATGTTATTTATTCCTTCCTTTTTGATTTCTGTATTTAACTGATCCAGGCTGGGCTGGTAAACATCCAGAGAGAATATTTTCCCTTCAGTTCCCACCAAACTGGAAGCAACCAGTGATATGTGCCCATCACCACAACCAGCATCCATTAAAGTCTGTCCTTGCTTTAAACCCATGGCTGACAATACAGTTTTAGGGTCCAGTATATCCCGGGTTGATTTACCATGATGTTTATGGCCGTGTTTTTCCATCTGCATATCCATCAACTCCTCATACTTTTAATATTGACTGTTCCTTCCTAATCAATTATTATGCCATTCCACCCACTAAAAAAAAGAGGGTTTTTTAGTACCCCCTTTGTTTCTTATTTTAGTTTTCTGCTCTTAATCTATTTTTGGAAAACAATCCCACCCCAATGATGAATAGAATTGTGGTTAACAGAACTGCCCATCCAACCTGGTAAACTATGGTATCCCATCCCCCACCAAAAGTTAGGGTAGATCTGAGGGCGTTAAGGATGTGTGTCCAGGGAAGTAGGTCGTATACTTGGAATGGTTGTCCCCAGAAGTTGGCGATCACCACTTGAGGTAATGGGAAAAATGCACCTACCAGGAAACTGGTAGGAACACTTATAAGGGTTCCTAGATTGGCTGCTTGCCTGTCGTTACGGGCAAAGGCAGCTATGATCATTCCCAGAGATATTGAAGCCACCCCTCCAATGATTCCAACTAAAATAGCCAGTAACAAAGAGTATAAACCCCCCTGCCAATGGAATCCGATTAAAACCGCCACTGTTAGGAGGATTATAACCTGTGCAGCGGCAATAAGTGACCATGGTATGAGTCCACCGAATAAAAGGTCAAATGAAGTCATTTTAGAGAGTTTTAGCCGCGCTAGGGTTCCTTTTTCCACTTCACGTGTTAAAGTAGCTGCCACAGTGGTGGTTAAAAGGAGTATGGCAAATACAATCATTCCCGGGGCCATAAAGTCGAAAGTAGTGAATGATCCAGTTCCAGGAATGGATTCCACCTTACTCTGAAGGTAGGTGTCCACTTCAACTCCCGGAGATCCAGTAACTGCATTCCTTATTTCACTCATGAGTTTATCCTGGTATTGTCCCAGTACACCGGTTAATATTCCTTGACTCACCCCAAATCCAATGTAACTAGTGTCTCCCCTGATAATTATGGTGGATGTAACATTGGGAGAAGGATTAATGGTTGTCTGCTGCTGTATGGTGTTGGTGATGAGTGCAACCACTGATTGGGAGAAGTTGGGGGGTATGATTAACTCAGCATCCACATCCCTTGTTTTGAGTTTTTCATCGGCATCAGTTTCAGTGGTCTTGGTGACGTTAAAAAGATTCACATCACTGTCAGGATAAGTGGAGTCTTCCAATACTTTGGTTAGATTGTTCCCGAAGTTCACCTGTTCCCCGGTACCAGGCAGGGTTGCCCCGGTGTCGTAGTTAACCACGGCGATCATGTTAGGTTGGTTATTCTGGCCCATCCCCCCAAATGCAAATCCAAAGACCAGCATGAAGAACATTGGAAAAAGCAGGATCATTGCCAGACCCCTACGATCACGTATCAATTCTTTAAAATCCTTTTTGGCTATGCTTATAAACTTCATTTTCTACTCCCTCAACCCTGTGCCGGTCAAATCTATAAATACATCCTCCAAGGTATTCTGACGAACCGAAAGGTCCAAAACATGCACACCAGTGGTTTCCACCAGGTCTATTATCTGGGGGAGTTTACCCACAGCATCCAGGGCACGGACATTCAATCCATCCTCGATTTCCACCACAGAATGCACATCAGGCATATCCTCCAGGATATTGATCACTTCCAGGTTTTTATCAGGGTTGGAGAGTTTCATCTCCACCACATCACCTTCACCTATCTCCTTTTTAAGGTTGGAAGGTGTGTCCAGGCGGAGGAGTTTACCATGGTCAATGATGGCGATACGGTCCGATAACCGGTCAGCTTCATCCATTAAGTGGGTAGTTAAAATAACGGTTTTGCCCTCATCATCCCGCATGCTGCGAATGTAATTCCATAACACCCGGCGGGACTGTGGGTCAAGACCTTCAGAGGGTTCATCCAGCACTACAATATCCGGCTGATGCACCACAGCCATAGCCAGGTTCAAACGGCGTTTCATTCCCCCGGATAGCTGAGCAACAACGGTATTGGCCTTGTCCTGTAGGAAAAGATCATCCAAGAGTTTCTGTACTCGCACCTTTAATTCTTCCGGGGGAACCTGATACATGTCTCCCATGAGCATGAGGCTTTCTTTGCAGGTTAAAAAGTCCCATAATACCAGTTCCTGGGGGCAGATACCTATGGTGCCTTTTTCGATTTTTTCCACCCCCTCACCATCAATGAATATCTGTCCACTGGTAGGACGTAACAATCCCACCATCATATTTATGGAAGTGGTTTTACCAGCCCCATTAGGCCCTAAAAAACCAAAAACCTCACCTTTTTTGATCTTTAAATTCAGATTATCCACAGCCCGGAAATCACCAAAATCCCTGGTGACTTCACGGGCCTCTATAACAATATTACCAGCCATTTTATTCCTCCATTAATTAATGCATATTTATGTAAATTATTAATAATAACTATATAGGGAAACTGTTAGTTAGGGGATGCCCAGGTTCCGGTGTAGCCAGTTCCGGCTTTGATTAACCGGGGAAGGATAACTGTAAGTTATAGGAACCTTGTTTTTTCCATGTACCGACTGAAAACTCCTGATTAGTAAATAATTGATTTTACTTTTTCTACCCTGAAAGTTTTTTCCAGGGTAATGAAAGTAGATATATTCCATGAAGATTTATTCCATGAAATATAGATTAAGATATAGATAATTAGATGCATCACTAGATAGCCAATTATAGCTGATTGTGAAAAAAGAGAATTATAACCGAAAATTATGGGAGAATAAATTTATTTAAGATAATAAGAGGTGTTAGAAATGATTGACCGGATTGAAGTGAGCATGATCAATGAAAGTGTGCATAACTTCAGAAAAGGTGAATTTGGAGTGGAATCAATTGAAATCCATGAAAAACGTGGTTTAATTGAGATTATTTATGTTGCACAGGAGACTGGGCATAAAATCGTACTGATTCCCCTGCAAAATGTGGAAAAATGTGAATTTACTGATAAATATGTAAGTTCTGAGAATGAGTGAGGTTTAAAAGATTTTAGGAATATGGAAGTTTTAATTAGTAAAGGCGTATGTATATCCCTAAAATTAACAGATCTCTAAATTCATTACTTATTCCTAAAATTTGAACCCATATCAGTCGAGCTTTGGTCAATTATTAGACCAGTCACTTATTAAAGTTTATTTTGATAGTATTTTGAATAAACTGCTCCTAATGGGTTGTGGGCAAGGACTCTGTCCTTTACAACCAGGGTGGTTACTGGAGCCTCTGAATGTCTGGTGAACAGTATGTCATGACCAATACACAGTCCAATTATGATGTTAAGGTCTGTGTTTTTTTCATTGAGAATTGATGCCTGCCCTAAGGGGTTGCACATGGATTCATAACTTTTTTTATCAATCTGTTCCAGTTTGAAATCTGCCTTACCAATACCACATACCTTACAGCAAACTGAGTAGACTTTAAACTGTTTTTTGAATATTTTCTGTATCTGGTGGGCTTCCTGTTCTAAACCCACACAGAATGCCATTCCAATCTTTTTATAATTAATCTCCTTTGAAAAGAGAATAACCTCTTCAATACGGGTTTTCTCCATGTAGTATCTAGCTTCGATAGCAGATGATGCTTTGAGCAAATCAATTTCCCCCTCCCTGTAAAGTTCTTTGATTTCTTCTCTATTTTCCAGGCAGTCCTTGCCGTTAAAACAATCTTTCTTAGTGCAAGAAGCACATTTCAAGGTATTCCCTCCAATTAAACTCTATTTTATCGATTTGCAATCAATTAAATTATTAATTTAATTAAACAGTTCTCCCATCAAATATTTAATCATAAATCCATAATATTAGTCCTGAATCAATAGTTTAATCATGGAAATTCCTGATGATTAACTCTTTTATCTCCCCCCGGCTGGACGTGTTAGAGTTAATGTTACGTTTAGCAGGCACCCGATCGATTTCATACCCACTATAGAGTTCATCAAAGAAATTATCTTTCAAATCATGATTTTTAGGGTCACTATTACTTAGAATTAGGTATGCTCCTTTTGAATCCATTTCCCTATAAAAATGTGCCAGTTTTTCCTGATCCTGGTCATTAAAGCGCTCCCGGGAGTAACTGGTGAAATGAGAAGTGCTGTTTAAGGGCCTATAGGGTGGGTCCATGTACACTAAGGTGTTTCTTTCAATGAAGTGTCGGGCATGGGTGAAGTCCCTGCACAGAATCTCTGTTTTTTCAAGGGCATGATGCACTGCTTGCAAGTTTCCTTCATCACAAATGGTAGGATTCCGGTACCTGCCAAAAGGCACGTTGAACTCACCCTTGCTATTGATACGAAACAGTCCATTGAAGCAGGTCTTATTCAGAAATATCAAGAGAGCAGTTCTCTGGATCCATTCATCACCATAATTCTGATAATCCATATCCTGCATCTTTTGGTTGTATTCCTCCCGTATACTGTAAAAATTCTCTTTCCTCACCTCTTCGCCCTTACTGAGGTGTTCTGTTTCCATATTCTTCAGGAGGGTGATGAGTTTATCCACGTCACTTTGAATCACCCTATAAGCCATGATTAATTCCGGATTGACATCCAGGAGAATGGATTCTGAGACCTGGTAATGGTTTTTCAGGTAGAAAAACATGGCCCCCCCTCCAACAAAGGGCTCCACATACCTTTCAATAACCCCACTTTCCAGTATAAATAGGGGTAATCTCTTTTCAAGTTCTAAAAGAAGCTGAGTTTTGCCCCCCGCCCACTTCAGGTATGGTCTGGCAATATCAAAGTCCTTTTTAAATGAATTTATAGCCATTTTTGAAATCCTTAATTTTTATCAATGCAATGATTCTTTATCCCTGATTCTAATTAATTTCTAGACAATATTTAATGATATTCATAAATAAAATCCTTTAAACATCCCAATAACTAATTCCCCATCTAATTAATCCAGCATCTGATTTAATCTTCTTCCAGAATGAATTCTGGCGCGTTCCCCAATACAACCAGTCCCTCGGCCTCCAGAAAGTGCAAATCCCCCGGTATCATAATGCAATGTAATGGGCCTCCAAAATCTTCCTCCGTTAATTTATCTACCCGATCAGCCCGTACAAGCGGCTCAGGAGAACCTGCCCTGGCAATAACCACGGCCAAGGTATCTTCTTCCATGATTTTTTCCTTTCGTTCCTCTTCCACGCGCAGGAGGTATTCCAGTCCTTCATTGGCAGTCATGTAGTAATCCCGGTGGGCCTGGATATCCAGCAAAACCAGGGTGTGCAATCCCATTTTCTTATTCTCCCCAATAACCTGGTAGGGTGAGTGGGGGAAGTAGTTTTGTTCCGGCCGAGGGATAGTGGTAACCTTCCCAAATTTGTAGGCCTGCAGGCCAGCAATACCTGGAGCTGCTGAGAGTATGGATGATGCATGTATAACCCTGGTTTTTATACCATTCCTGCGGGCTTCCATCAGGATGTCAGAATGGGTGGTTGCCATTAACGGGTCACCGGCTGTTAGGAATGCCACGTTCATATTCTCTGCCTGTTTAATGGGCAAATTATCCTCTTCAACTTCTTCCCGGCGGAGTATGTTTATGGTTACTCCGGCCAGGCTTTCCAGTGATTTCAGATCACCCCCAAATAGACGGGCAGTGTAGAATTCTGCGTAAACAACATCAGCGGATTTAATGGCCTCCAGACCATTTAGTGATATGTCTTTTTCATCGTAAAGTCCCAGTCCAACCAGGTAGAGCATTTTTTTCACCTTCAACATCTAATTATGGGATGGGATGTTTATAAAATTTTATTTTAGGATTAACATAAATTGTTAATCAGTAATTCTAAAAAGGGATATTCCTGGAAAAACTTAAAGAAACCTAGGATAATGTAAAGGAAATAAAGATAAATAAAGGGAACTAGGATAAATGAAAGAAATTAAAAGATACAAGAGATTATAGAAATATAATAAAATTCGAGGAATTCCATGATTGGATTAAAGGTCCCTAAAACTGAAGCTAACCGTATCCGCCTCCTTCTACAGGAGAAGGCAATTCTGGATCATGATTGGAAAATCAGACGCTGGGAGGATCACGTGTACCTCCCCCTAACTCAAGAACCTGATAATGATTTTTTGGAAGAAATTGGGCTTGATATGGGTAATATTGTGGATACTGAATTTGAAGAAGTTAAAAGGCGACCCCGGAATATGGAAGATTACCTCCAGGGAAAGATACCACAGAGAAAGATGGAGGAGTTCAAAAAATCCTTTGATATTATGGGGGATGTGGTGATCCTGGAGATTCCTGGAGACCTGGAGGAAGAGAAGTACCTCATTGGTGATGCTGCCCTTAGATTCACCAAAAGAAGGTCTGTTTATCGTAAAAAAAGTGCGATTAAAGGTGTTGTCCGCACTAGGGAATTGGAACATCTTGCTGGTGAGGATATCCCTGAAACCGTCCACCGGGAATATGATTCCCGGATAATGCTGGATGTGAAGAAGGTTTATTTCAGTCCCCGTCTGGCCACGGAAAGACGGATCATTGGGGATCAGGTCACAGATGGTGAGGTGATTATTGACATGTTCACTGGGGTGGGTCCCTTTGCAATTAACATTGCCCGTAGACCCCAACTCAAAAATGTGGAGATATACGCCATAGACATCAACCCATCAGCAATTCATTACCTCAAGGAAAATATTGAGTTAAACAAGGTGCAGGGAAAGATTAACCCACTCATGGGTGATGTGGCTGAAGTTTTAAAGGATCTGGATGTGAAGGCAGACCGGATTATTATGAATTTGCCTGGAACCGCCTCCAAGTTCCTGCAAGTGGCATTGGAGCATTTAAAACCCGGAGGAATTCTTAATTATTATCAGTTCAGCCGTGACTATGAAGATCCCATCAAAAGGGTTGAAGAGGCAGCCTATCCCCGCCAGGTTGAGGTTCTGGGTAAACGGAAAGTCAAGTCCCGTAGTCCCGGAGTATGGCATGTGGCCATTGATGCCAGAATCGCCTGAGAATAGATATATCAAAACTTATCAAAGATTGCATCCTTAATCCAAATAAATTGCCAGGAGAATGCACTCGTATACTTAAATACAATAACAAGAATTAATAAGAGGTTCAAGGAGTTTTTATGACTGAAGAAAAATTTCCCGAATTATTGGAAGTGGAATACTCATTTAGTCAGGGCGGGCATAATTCACTTAAATTAGTGGAGGGGAGGCTCTTCTTTTTTTCAGAAGCAGATTCTCATCTATCTGAAAAGAATGAATATTTGACCATGGTTTCCATTCCTGAAACAGGAAAATGGAAACACTTCTGGAATGATCTAGATCATTGCGGTATTTGGGAATGGGAAGATTGCCGGCTTCCACCGGATAATGGGGGGATATCATCATCAGAAAATCATCAAAATGGTGAGGAGTCTTGTAATTGCCCTGATGACAATTGTGACTTTGACTTTCCCAATAATAATGTCTCCACTGAGGAGGAGATCCCCAATGGAGATGACATTTCTATTGAAGGAGATATTTGGCAGGTAAAGATCATTCATGGTTCTCAAAGCTTTTTCTGTAAAAACTGGCTCTTGGAAGAAATAGAAACAAAATCAACCCCTGAATTTTTCCAGGCCCTAAAGAAACTTTCCAACGTGGATGTTACTAAACCCTTTGCTGATTTGTCAAAAAGATTAGTTTCTGATTAGATTTAATGAATTTTAACTATTTTATGCTGGATTTAAGAAATAGATGGAATAATAAGAAATATTTGGGATAATTTGGGATAAATTAGTTATTTTTATTCTTAACTGGAAAAATAAGTCCTATTTAATCTTATTATTCTTACTAAGATATTTTATCACTAAGTCTTGAATATAAAAATTAAGCTCCCTTCCATATTTATTCAGAAAGGATCCACAATTCCATCTTCAGTTATAATACCGGTTATAAGGTCGCTGGGCACCACATCAAATGAGGGGTTACGAACCTGGGTACCTAATGGTGCTGCAATACATCCAGCAAAGGCTAAAACTTCCATAGGATCCCTTTCTTCTATTTCTATATCGTATATGCTGTTTTCACTGTCGAATGTGCTTTTGGGTGCGGCTACGTAGAATGGTACGTTGAATCGTTTGGCTGCCAGTGCCACCATGAGTGATCCTATTTTGTTGGCTATTCCACCTTTAGCCACCCGGTCTGCCCCTATAACCACCTTATTTATCTCTCCTTCCTGCATAAGACGGCCGGCAGCACCATCCACTATCAGTTTCACTGGTATGTTTTCCTGTTGCATTTCCCAGACACTCAGTCTGGCTCCCTGGAGTACTGGTCGGGTTTCATCACACACCACATTGATGTTTTTCCCTTCCTCATTGGCTGCGCGGATAACCCCTAATGCTGTGCCGTAATCCACACAGGCCAGTGCCCCGGCATTACAGTGGGTCAGTATGGTGTCACCATCATCGATCACTGCGGCTCCGTATCTGCCCATGCGTCGGTTGGTATCCATATCTTCTTCATATATTAGTAATGCTTCTTTAAGAGGATCATCTGATCCCATAACCCGGTCCACTGCCCAGAACAGGTTCACTGCTGTTGGTCTAGCATCTTTCATTTTTTGGGCTGCTTCTTCCATATCTTCATCTGCCAAAAAGGCCAGAGCCATCCCAAAGGCAGCGGCCACACCAATGGCTGGGGCTCCCCGGACCACCATGGTTTTAATGGCAGTTATAACATCTTGATATGTTCCGCACACAAGGTATTCTGTTTCGTGGGGAAGTAAAGTCTGATCTAATAGGTAAAGAAGGTCATCCTTCCAGTACATGGTTTTCATGGTTAATTCACATCCGATTTTTTAATAAATTAGTGTTTGCTAGTATCCGATTAATATTTTGAAATATAATAAATGAGTACTAGATTCGTGATAATGATGAATATAATTGATTTAAAACAAATTTATCAGTTAAATTAAAAAAAATGGTTTAAAGTGATGAAGTATCCCTAGTAATGGCTGGCTGGGGTCATGTCCAGGTGTTTGTCCTCTTTTCCAGGGACTCCGTAGGCATCGGCCCGGCACTGGGTGCAGGCACGGAAGACTGGTATGGTTTCTTCCACTTTATCCCTTACATTGGAGAGTTCATCACATCCCGGTTTGGGATAATCCTTCATTTTATATAAGGGTATGAGCGGTATGACGTTCATCAAACTGGCACCTCGTTTTTTCACTTCCCTGGCGATGTCTTCAATGTGTTCATCGTTAAGGCCGGGTATGAGGACGCTGTTAACCTTGACCACCACTCCCAGTTTGGATATCTTTTCGATTCCTTCTAATTGTTTTTCGGATATGATCTTGAATGCTTCCTCTCCCTGGTAGACCTTACCATCATAAACTGCTCTGGAATATATGTTTTTACCAATTTCAGGGTCCACTGCATTGACAGTTACGGTGATGGTGCTGACGTTTACTTCGGCCACTTCCTCAGCCATATCTGCAAGTAGGAGGCCATTGGTACTCATACACTTTATGAGGTCTGGGAATTTTTTATCGATTATTCGGAAGAATTCCAGTGTTTCGGGGTTGGCCAGGGCATCGCCGGGTCCGGCTACTCCCACCACGCTGATGGGCATTTCCTTGATGACCTTGGCTACATGGGTTACTGCTTCTTCCACCGCCATTACCCTGGAGGATACTCCAGGGCGTTGTTCACATTTGTTAAGTTCACGGGTGCAGAAGTTGCACTGTATATTACAGCGAGGTGCGATGGGCAGATGAACTCTTCCCACCTTGTCATGCATTTTTTCATTGAAACATGGATGTACACGGGTTATATGTGCGAATTTAGATTCATTCATAGAATTTCCTCCCCATCTTTGGTGGATGTGACTTTAAAAAATTCCATTGTAGTTTTTAAAAATTTCCAGGAATATTCAGTTATTAATTTGATTTTTTAGTTTAAAATTTCTAGTGGATGTTATTTATTTAATATGATTTTTTATTCTCTTCCATTTTTTTAATGATCTGGCGAGTTTTTTCCAGGTATTCTTCCTTGATGTACTCATCGGAACAGGTCAAGGCGATGATGTTGCCCTGGGAGTAGTGATCCACCACCCGGAATCCTTCGGGAATAATCCGGAAAATGGCATCATAGACCTTCTTCTTAAGGTCTTCTTCAGGGTTGTGGACCACCAGTCCTTCCAGTTTAATCTGAGGGTCATCAATAATAACCTCGAAACGGCTGGGTTGATGTATTTTATTCCTTCCCTCAATTTCCCAGAGTTTTTTCAGAAGTTCGGGTAGATAGTTTTCATCTTTTATCTTTATGAAAGCTTCGTTGGCTTCAGCATCGTATTCGTATTCTGCAAAGTCCTCCATGACCACTGGAGGGGATGTTTTTTCATACTGGACCACGATGATAAACACTGGTTCACGGGGATCCACGTATATTTGAATATCTTTCACTGCGCGAACTACCTGTACTTCCTGGAGTATGTGTCTAGTGATCATATCGTAGACTTCACGCCCATTTTCATCGTAGCATTCTACCTGCATTTTATATCCCCTGGATTATTTTTTAGCCCCAAAATCTGTCTTATCTCCCAATCCAGAAACAAGTAGGGCTCCTCCAACAGCTCCAATGTACTGGGAGTATTCAGGTACAATAACATCCATTCCTCCCAGGACTGTACTAACTGCTTCCACCAGTCCCCCGATTAGGCTAGTTCCCCCTACCTGGATCAGGGGCTCTCGCACATCAATTTCTTGTAATTGCTGTTCATATACCTGTTCCGCTACAGAGTGACAGGCAGCTGCAGCTACATCCTCTTTAGCACCACCTGCGGCCAGAGATGTGACCAGGTCCTGAATACCGAATACTATGCAGTAACTGTTCAGGATTGCTTTTTTAAAGTCTCCCTTGAGAGCAAGAGGCCCAAGTTCACTTATATCCACCCCTAAACGTCGGGCGGTGATTTCCAGGAATCTTCCTGAGGCCCCAGCACATATTCCCCCCATGGTGAAGTTATCAGGGATTCCGTCATTGACTGTAATGACTTTGTTATCCATACCACCTATATCCAGTACAGTGGCTTCACCTTTCTGGTGTCCTGCCAGGTAAACTGCCCCTTTAGAGTTAACAGAGAGTTCTTCTTGTATAAGAGCAGCATTCAGGTGTTTACCAATGGTCAGCCGCCCGTAACCGGTGACTCCCACACCATCCACATCATCGAATTTATAACCAGTGTCCTTGAAAGCCTGATCCATTCCATCCTTGGAACAGCCTATAACATCGGTGGTTGGTAGCCATCCTGTTCCTATGATCTTGTTATTTTCCATTAACACCACTTTAGTGGTAGTTGAACCAGAATCTATCCCTAGGGTGAGTCCTTCCTGTTTTTCCCTGGCCAGTAGGCTTTTTCTGGCTACGATGGTGGAGAGGGCTTCCATCCTAATGAAGAGTTCATCGGCCTTGGTTCGTTCAGTGAATGAATATGTGACCACAGGTAGGTTAGTGTTCTCCTGTATGAATCGCCTTACTTCATTTCTGACCAGGGCTCCTTCAGCACATCTGAAACAGGTGGCTATGAAAACTGCATCTGCATCTGATTTTCCTTCAGCCAGAGACATGGCTCTAGCAATCATTAACCTTATGCTGCTACTGGCAGCATTGAATCCGAACTTATGGTATGCTTCGTCAATGTAGTCCAGGTCGGCTTCAGGGATAACAATCTCAGCTCCAAATGTGGCTGCTGCCTTTTCAATCTCTTTCTGAACCCCACTGTACTCGGTTCCGCATGAAATTTGAGCTATTTTTACCATCTTATTCCTCCACCTGCTCCTTGGTCTTTCCCTCTTGAGTTTCATTGGTTTTTCCAGGTTCTTCAGAATCATCTGATTTGTCTAACTCGTCCAGGAATGTGTTGATACGGTTAACCACTTCCATGGTTTCTTCCCTGGTTTTTGGGTAGTGGATTTCCAGAACTGGAATACCTCTTTTGCGCAGGAAGTACATTGAAAGTTCATTGGTACGGGCACATCCTATACATCCAAAACCATAAGGGGCGTCTTCCATAATTATAGCTGCTTCAGCTTCGTCAATAATCGGCCCGAATATGGCCATTCTTCCCCTCACCCCAGATGGAACTTCAATTGCTGCGTATTTCAGGCCTTTGATGGGTTCTTCCTCAGTGATGTTAAATGGAGGTGAGTCTATTTCCGGGTCAGTGACCTTCTTACGGATTTCTTTCTGGATTACCAGAGGCTCATGACCCCTTCGCTCCACCATATCTGCCAGTATCAGTGAGTTAGGTGGGAAAACAGCTATTTTCACTGTAGACCACCCCTGGACTCGGTGAATCCTTCTGGTCTTCTTGTAATCTCCATTATATCACTGTAAATTCCCTTGGTAATGTCCACTACTCCCATTGCTGCGATGATATGGCCTTTTTCTATTATGGGAACCACTACCACAGGTGTGTCTTTATATTCCCCACTTTCTGGTATTTTTTGAACCATTTCACCACTTTTTAGCACTTCTTCCAGGATTGGTCCGGTGTAGTTATAATCCAGAACCTTTCCACCTTCAATGCGTACACCGGGATTGTTAAGTGTGCGCATGGTCATGGGGAGTCCGTTTACCAGTTGGTGAATGGCCATTGCCATTGCTACCAGTTCTTCTCCAGTTGAGGATGGATTGATATTCATTTTTCACACTCCTGGGCAATTTTTTTAAATTCATCAGGGGTAATTTTCTCTGGTTCTTCCAGGTTCACTTTTTCCGGGTTTTCCAGGGCGTCGCACACATATTCCAGTAGTTCATATTCCTTCTCTAGCTGGTGGAATCCTTCCCTGGCCGCACCTCGTTTTGCACGGCATCTTCTAGGGTCTCCTGGTGGGAATCCCCGGTCTTTGGTGAAAATGTTAGATGGGTCCAGTTTTCTTATTCGGTTTACTGCTTCTAACACATCCTTTTCTTCCCCATGTATCACTGCACCGTAACAGGTGGATTTAATGGTTAGGGGCAATTCTAGCATGTGCAGTTTTCCCACCAGTTCGCTCTGGCTTAGCTGGGCCTTTGGCCCTAATACAAACATCCTGGTGACTTTATCATTTTCTGGTGACATAAATGGTGTCCCCCTCTTTGTATTTCTCCAGATTTTCTATTCCTTCAGACATTCTTCCAATGATATTGGTTCCCTGGAATGGTTCTCCAGTAGGGCCAAATTCTTTGTTATCCTCAAATCGCACCCCCACCATACCTATATGGCGGCGTGACATGTTAGTAATCCCTATTTCTCCTGCTTTCACCACACTTTGAGGATTGTTTTCCGGTATTAATCCTTTAGATTCCTTGGGAACATCCTTGAACATTAACAGTTTCATGCCGGGGAAGGCGAAGTGAACCTTTAATGATCCTACAGGTGCATCCAGGAGTCCGGTGATTTTTTGGAAGTACCAGGTGGAGCGGGGCGCATCTTCATATAATTCCACGTGAAGGAGGTCTTCTTCAGGAATACCATAGGTTTTAACTTCTCCCTGGGCAATGATGTCCATGGTGTAATGTGGTTCCTGCCTCACCACCACTGCCTCATCATCCTGGAGACCTTCACGGATTTGTTTAACACCATTTTCCTGTAAGAATTCTTCAGCCTCTTTCTGAGTCATGGATAATGTCATTATCCTGGTGGGGGATGTTTGGATAGTTACTTCATCACCGAAACTGGCGATGTCCAGTAATTGCATCCCATTTATTACCTTTCCCAGTACGTTGTGGGATGGTGTGGAAACCCGGTCCTCCCGGTAAATGTAAACCCGACCCACTCCTTTTCCAGTATTACGGAAGGTTATGGTGCCCCTTTTACGCTGGTCGATCTGTTCAGCTTCCTTTTCCAATCCCTGTAATGCATAGAATCCAACGAATGTGTTAGAATCATAGTCCACACGAACTTTACCAGATTCCTGGAGGGCATAGAAGTGTTCCACTGATTGGGGAGATTTAGGGTTTGGTTCGACCTGTACGTAGGTGTATACCTGGTTGCCTTCTTCCAACTCGGTTTCCAGGTTGGTGATTGCCGCACTTTTAACTATGCTCTCCCTTTCCATGACTGGTTTAACCTCTGATACTTCATCATCGTCAGTGAGTTTCAGAATGGTTCTTTTCCCCCCAACAACCCGGGCAAAAACTCCTCGGTTTTCTTCAGGAGCACCATAAACTGCTTCATGTTCTCCGGTGGAAAGTATAAGATGTGTGGCATCGGCAGTGAATCCGGAGAGGCTGAAAAGAACATCCCAACGATGGTAATGGTAAGTTTCCCTGCTGGGAGTTAATTCCGTGACTATAGGCCCAATTGCCACTTCTTGAGAGGTGGTCCAGCGCACCCCCATTTTAGAAAATTCTTTGTAACGTTCTTTCCATGTTGAAACCAGAGTTTCGGGGGCCCCATCCAGTATTTCAATGATGATACTTCCCTTGTTGGTTTTCAAACTGTACTTGTTAACGTGTTTTTCTACTTCTTCAGTCCCCTTAACCAGCCCCAGGACACATCCCGGCAGATAGGGTGCTCCCACTGCATCAATGGCATCCTGTATTGTCGATCCTTCAGGGAGTTCTATTTTTTCTCCATTGACCTTCACCAGCATCAAATACCCTCCTAGGGATTTTCATCATGTATTCCAGTGATCTTATCAGTGCAAAAGTCAAATACAATCTCTTTATCATTTCCAGAAGTTAAGTATAGTTTCTGGTCAGATATTATACTACCCACCACTGCGGTGGTTATATTGACCTTTTCCAGAATTTCTATGATTTTATGAACATTATCTTCCCGGGCAGTGAGGACAAATCCAGATCCAGGGTAAAGTTTTAACCAGTCCTCCCAATTCACATCATTGCTGCGAGGTATGAGTTCCAATTCCACGATAGCTCCCACATTTGAGGTTTCCAGAAGCATTCCAAGGGTTCCCAGAGTTCCAGGGTTACTAATATCTTTTCCAGCAGTGAGGAGGTGTTTTTTTGCAATTTCATTCATAGCGATGATCTGGGCCTGTACCAGGTCTGCACTTTTCATGGTAGTGGTGTCCCAGTTAAGGTGGAACTGGGGATGTATTGCACCATCCAGATCTATGGCTACCAGTACCTTATCACCCGGTCTAGCACCACAGCTGGTGATGATATCCTCACGATTCATTATACCAGTTATGGAAACATCCAGGGAATTGTAAGGAGCATCAGGGTGGACATGTCCACCCACCATGGGTACACCGAATTTCTTAACTCCTTCGTTAATTCCATCCATAATCTGACGGCATATATCTTTATGCTGAGTGGAAATGACGTTGGTCATTCCAATGGGGATCCCACCCATGGCAGCAATGTCGTTCACATTTACCAGTACTGAGCAGTACCCGGCCCACCAGGGATCAGCCTCCATTAATTTTCCCCACATTCCATCAGCAGCCAAGAGAACTACCTGGCCGTTCCCAATTTCCAGGGCTGATGCATCATCCCCGAAACCAAGAAGAGTTCTTCCCGAAATATTGTAAGTTTCTTCCAGGAGCCCAGTTACGTCTTTTATGAGATTTTTACGAGTAATTCCCTCAAAACTTCGTATAGAATCAACAAGTGAGCTTAAATCCACGAGTGCACCTCGATTTCATTTTATAATCCAATGATCTATTATAATGCAATAATTATATGCAGAGATATAATTTTTTATTTATTTATGGTTGGTTTTTAAGGATTAGTCAATCACGGGTTAATTGTCAACAGAATCACAGCCAAGAATATTATAATTTAATTAATCCAAAGTTAGGATCTCCTTATTTGTAACCCTCAACTGTACTTAACCTGATATTGACTAGTTATATTACTAATAATTTGTAGCAATTTACTTTTAAAATTTTCTATATTTTCTATTTCTATGGTCTCTTCACGGTTGAAAAGTTCTAAAAAGATTTTATCACCCACCTGATCATCCCAACCATTCTCAAGTTCCACAATCAAAGAACCTTCTGCTTTAAAACCTTCTTCAACAACTTTATCCAAATCTCCATCCGTTATGCCAATTATGGGTACGTTGAAACGGTAAAGTATATCTGCAGCAACCAGTGTAGTGTCATCCCCCACTGTAACCACCATATCTGCATTTTTCAACCGGTAAATGTCCTCTGCAGCATGGTTTAAGTAAGAAATAGTGAAATGATCATTGGATTTTTCTGATTTCAATATTCTAGGTTTAACTCTGGATTTGCGGAGTAAACCCGTTTTTACAACGGCTTTTCGAAGCGTTATCGGCCCCAGTTTCTCCACACCATGTTCTTTGATTTCCCCACCTATTAGCTGGGTTATAATACCATTTTCAGCAACTATGGCCACTTCTGATGATGTGGATTTCCCGATTACTATACCATTGACGAATATATTCTCCCCGGGAGATACACCAGCAATTTCCCGGCAGATGGTATTGGAGATTTCCTGACAGGGATCTTCTGAAAAAAGATTATTATGTATATCTTCCGGCAGAACCAGTTGTAGATCCATTTTATGGGCAATGTCTTCTGCCAGTTTCATCTTATCTTCCCTCCAAGCCACCACACTACCATCCGACTCCCCGGGTCTTTCCATTTGTATCAGGGGTGGTTGATCTTGGCAGTTATGGTAAACCTTGTATCCAAAGGCATGCCCAGTTACACTGGACTTACCATAGTTTATCAGGAAAATAACATCACAGTTTTCATCCTTGAATTTATCTACTGACTGGCTGGGGAAAAGCTTCTGACTGATATCAATTTTATCTTCCAGGTGAGCATCGATGACCGCAGTTCTTCCCATAGTTCCACCTAATCTTGCCCCGACTGTACCATAATCCTCCAGGAAATCCAGGAACTTCTGGGCGTAACCAGAATCAACTATTTCTGGTCCGTGCACCACTACACCAATCTTCATCATCATCATAGTTCACCCTTAGGACCAATATGTTTATTATAATTACCTCCTCAATGAGGGGGTAATAATATGATTTTAATTCTTTTGATTCAACCTTTTTTTTTAAAAAAAAATCATTTAATGCCCAAAAACCTAAAGTATTTAATATTAAATCTTTAATAGGGATAAATCCCCAATAATAAAAGATTATTTTTTGATTCGCTTACGGTAAACATTTGACCCGCAGATTTCACATTCATCCCATTTATAATCTGCAGGATATTTCTTACGACAGCCTCGGCAGATCTTAATCCATCCATAGACTTCCCGGATTCCCTCAGATAAAACACTCTGGTAGGGGATTTCCAGAATTTTCAGAATGTTCTGTATGGAATAATCATCAGTAACCACCAGAGGATGGTAATCCTTCTTGAGAGTTACTGCTAGGGCCACTAAAGACATATCCACTTCAGATAACCTTAGAATATCACCTGAATTTTCAATTGCATTTTGCACCTGGTTTAATGAATCGGTGTCTGGTTCTTTGATAATGATTTTACCATCATCCATTGCTGATTGCACAGCTATTTGCGATTTTAAATCTTTAATTTCAGATAAAACACCACCAGTTGTGATATTTTTATGTTTTGGAGATATAAATCCCCCAATAATTCCAGATGCATCTAGAACATAAATTTTCTCTTTCAAAATTCTCTCTTTCATATTACACCAAATTCAAGTATTACTGAACATATTACATTAACCTCTGCCTATAACAAATTAAACTACGTTAATAAATTTTAAGTCAAATTTAAATGATTTTTAAAGGTTTTTTTGATATTAATCTTGTTAAAAACTTTTTTATAAGTTGAATATCTTTTATGAGAAATGTTTTTATGTGCATAAAACAATAATTTACTTGTTGAGGGAGGGTGTCATTAGACTCCTTTCACAATTTTTCGCCTGCGAAAAACCGCCTCCGATTTGGACCTAATGCCCTCCCTTGCACTAAAAAGTAAAAATACTTTATTAATACTATTTTATATCAATACAGAGAGATTAAGTCCTCAAAATATTTTTAGTTAAATTTTAACTTAAATGATTACTTATTACCATATTAATACTGGAATTAATAGTTACAAATATCCACAATAATATTGGTTACTAAAGTTTATGACCTCGTTGTTATATGAATTGAATTGTAACCATTCTTAAATACCATCTACAATTATTTATCTTATTTTTACCATCTACAATTAATTAATATTCTAATAATAGATTACTAATTAATCAGTAAATTTGCCAGTCTAAAAAAAAAGTTACATCTCAATAGTTACATCTCAATAAATATAGAGGGCAAAAAATGAAAAGTAAAACCATGGAAGAACACAAAAAACACAGCCCATTACGGGTTAAAGTTGGAATAATTACTTTAAGCGACTCTAAATCAAATTTGTCCCAAGAAAAAAATCCTAATTTTGTTTCAAACCCTGAAGATCTCTCCGGCAAAATGATAATTGAATCACTGGAAGAGCTGCATGAAATTGTGTCTTACCAAGTTATACCTGATGATACCCACCTGCTTTTGGAAACATTAAGGAAAATGAAAAATCTGGGTGCTGAAATCATTATCAGCACGGGTGGTACTGGAATTGGGAAAAGGGATATCACAATTGAAACCATTAAACCCTTATTTGAAAAAGAATTAAATGGCTTCGGTGAAGTTTTCCGTTATGAGACTTATAAAGAACTGGGAACTGGTGCCATAATGACCCGGGCAACTGCAGGTGTCTGGAAGGAAACCTTGCTGGTGGCCTTACCAGGTTCACCCAATGCAGTTCAGTTGGGTGTGAAACTAATAAAGCCTGAAATGGGACATATAGTGAAACATATGAAGCAATGAACTTGAATATAACTTTAACAATATCAACCGGGAAAGTGAACTATTAAATCTAAAATAAAAAAGAGTTTTGAAAAAATGGGGCCTAAATTCTTTAGTTTTAAAATTTGTTCAAAAAGATAGAAGATTAATTCATAAGCTTTAGAACTATTTAACATCACTAATGGACACTAGAGGCTCTAAGATCACACCTTCCTTTTTCAGGTGTTCCACTGCACCCTCTTCCCGATCCACAATTACAAAGGTTCTTTCCACTACCCCCCCATTATCCTGAACAGCTCGAACAGCTTTTAAGAGGGAATTACCAGTGGTGGTAACATCTTCAACAACTATGACCCTGTTTCCTTCTTTCAATTCGCCCTCGATAAGTTTTGATGTTCCGTAACCCTTCTGTGCCTTGCGGATCATAAGCATGGGTATGCCTGACTGTAAGGCCACGGCAGTTGCTATGGGCACCGCCCCCAGGGCAGGTCCAGCCACCAGATCTATTTCATCATCCAGGATAATGTGGGAAATGATTTTAGCCACTTGGGAAAGTATCTCAGGGTCAGTGATGGCCTTTTTCATATCCACATAGAAGTCACTCTCTCTTCCAGAAGAAAGAGTGAATTTGCCGAATTTAATAACCTGATTATCCTTTAATAAACTTATTAAAAGGTTTTTTTCCTGTTCAATCACCATGTTATCATTCCATTATTTAAATGTTTATTCCCCCAATTATTTGGAGTAAAAATATTATTTAAAGGAGTAAAATACTTTTTTAGTAAATTAAAATATTTCATATGGTGAATATCTCTGATTTTATGGATATATTCTTTTATTAGCAGAATAAGAGAATATATTCTATTGAAAAGTACTCCTTTTGTCTGTATTAGTGGATTTCAATCCTCTTTGACAGCGCTGACATACTCCCAGTTTCCATTGAAAACAGTTCCCACAAACCAGATTACCGCATAAGGAACAGGTGTACATTTTACCAGGCTGCCCACAGATACTACATATGCCTCGAACTTCCAAAAATGTCACCTACCCTGATTTTTTGAGTGAATTTGTATTTGGCGTGCATTATTAGCTATGTTAACTTAGAATTCGCCCCTAATAACCTAGAATTTACTCCTAATAACTTAGAATTGACTGTTACAATTCAGGATCCCCTGAAAATCTTTTTTAGGAAATATGAGAATTCATTAGATGTAAAAAATATAATAATAGTTTAAAAAAATGGGTTAGAATAATTTTGAAATTAATCAAAATTCATAGCTGGTTCCTTCCTCCCTGCTTTTAAGGAGTATTTTATCCCCAATCTTACTCACCATATCATAAGGAACTATTGTTTCGCCTTTAGACAATCCTAAACCTTCAGATATGCCTCCTTTCCCCACTATGAAGGCTTCGATTTCATTGGTCATGAAATTTACTTCCACATCCCTAACTTTTCCAATAACCACTGCTGAACTGTCTAAAACTTCTTTTCCAACAATCTCTTGCACGATCCTCATGGTCTCACCTCAGATACATATAAAAAGGTAGTTCATAATTTATCTACCAAATTAAAGCAGATCATAATTTTAATCATATAAGTTAAGTTTCAAGATGTACTTATAGTTTCAGGGCTGAAAAAATAATAATTAATAATTTAAAGAATTTTTAATCTAAAATCTTCCCTTAGACTAAATCTCCCCATTAGTGGATTTAATGATTTTTAGATGTAATAATGTGAAAATAATCAATTGAACTGTTAAAATTATTTAAGTTTATCCAAGATTTCTAATTATGAAAATGAATTTTTACTTAATAAAATAGTTCTATAAAAAAAGGTATGGAGTTTTTTCAAACTCCCTAAGTATTTATACACCTTCGAAACATTTTTCCATGTGTTCTTCGCTGGGTTTTTTAGTTAAAAGACTTACCACTATGGTAACCACTAACGCAACTGGTAAGGCAACAACTATGGGGTCAACTGTTGGCCATGGTAGAGAAGTCGTTAGGACAGCCTGACCAGTTAGTGCTTTTGCAATTCCCAGGGCCTCTGCTGATTTTTTGTACTCGAATACCAGCCAGAATAGGCTAAGGAATGTACCAACCAACAGTCCAGAAATGGCCCCGGTTTTGGTACAACCTTTCCAGAAAAGGGCAAATACATACATGGAAAGGAAGGCTGCTGCGGTTATGGAGAACCACATGGAGGTTCCCACTGCTATAATGTTAGCCGGTAGGATGAATCCCATTATAACTGCAATGATCATGGCTATGGCAATTCCTAGCCTGGCGATCATTACCGATGCTCCTCCCTTTTTGTTAAACACGGTTTCGTAAATATCCCGACCCAGTGCTGTTCCCTGGGTGTGTACCTGGGCACTGAGGGTGGACATGGCTGCTGATAAAAGGGCAATCATGAATATATAGGCAAACCATAAGGGCATAGCTGCAGTGATGAATGCGGGGATAATTGAGTCGGCATTACCATTTACAACTTGTACAGCTAACTTTCCAACTGTTTCATAGAAATAAACATTGGATAAGGCCCCTACTATGAAAGCAGTTCCAGTCATTAGAAGAATAAAAATTCCACCCACCAGTACAGCCCGGTTTAGTTCACGGTTGGATTTAACCGTCATGAATCGGACCACAAGCTGTGGTTGGGACAGAACTCCTATTCCTACTCCCAGTATCAGTGTACTCACCAGAGTCCACCAGAAGGGACTTCCCAATGCGGGCATGGATGTCCACCCCGTGAAACCTGTGGCTGTCGCCGTGGCTGTCGCTTTAGCTGGCACTACGTTAACTAGATTGGTAAGAGCTTGGTTAGCATCAGTTACTCCTCCAAGCATCCAATAGGTGGCCACCAGAAGGATGAACATTCCCACAAACATTATGGTACCTTGGACAGCATCGGTGTACATTACACCCCTTATTCCGCCAAAAATAACGTATAATGCTACGATAACTGCCAGTACAACTAGAGCTATATTATAATCTATTTTTAGGGTTGTTTCTGCGAATCGAGCCATACCAATAAGAACCACCGATGCGTACAGTGTCATTCCAAAGAATATGACCAGTCCACTGAAATACTGTATAAATTTACTATCATAACGTCTGGATAAAAATTCCGGGAAAGTAAGGGCGCGTAAATTGTGTCCCATTTTCCGGGTGCGTTTTCCAAAGAATACAAAGGCTATGAAAATACCCACCAGTATGTTCAGGAATGTGAGCCATAAAAGTCCCATTCCATATACTCCAGCAGTACCACCAAAACCAACTATGGCTGCCGTACTTATGAACGTTGCACCGTAACTTAAAGCCATGATGAATGGATGGGTTTCCCTTCCTGCCACCAAGTAATCATCGGCAGTTTTGGTTCGCCTCCAAGCCACATAACCCACGTAGCCTGTTATAACTAAGTATATTAAAACTACAATACTTAATATCAATAGATCATTCATTTAATCCACAACCTATATTTTTATTAGGTCTAAACAATTTTATTCATCGTATTCATCCCAAAGACCCAATTCTTTTTCTTCCATTTCTTTTTCTTTTTCATGCCATTCCACTTCTTCTTTTATCTGCTCTACCTCATCTTCGCCGCCTTTATTCCAGTTGAGGATACCGTAAACAACACATAAAAGAGTTACCAGAATGCACCCAATGTATGCACCCCATATCCAGGGGTCATTTATTCCCAGGACCAATTTCTCACCTCCTAAAAGCCGCTAATTCTATTATTATTTATCATTATAAATTAAATGAACGATACTTTAAATATTTTTAGGGGATTAATCCCGCCATCAGGAACTCCTAGTCGCTAGCAAATTATTAAATTAAATATTCCGGGAAAAACAATAATAAATAATAACCTTAAACTGAGGAGGTATTTACTCAACTATTCAATATTAAAGAGGGGCATGAAGTGGGATGAATGATGTTAGAAACGGCTTCAATAACATTCAAAAAAGAAAAAGGATTATTAGAAGATTTGATAGTGCCAGAAGAGTTTGTTAAAGATCTTCATTTTTCCAGTGAGGACCACTTGATGATAATGTTACGGGTGATTGGAAAAGACTCCAAAAAGGTAAAACAATTCTTTGAAAAAAGTGAAAAAGAGATATTTATCCTGGAAACAAAGCAGATGGCTCCAGATAATGCCCATGGAAACCTAGTATCTGGAAAATTCGAGTTAAACTCCCTGTACCTAGATGAAGGTCCTCCTCTATCCGTGGATATCAATCAGGAAATAAGTATGGTCCGGACCATTCTGGACTTTAAGAAGATGGGTTAGTGGGAATAACTTGATATGTCTATCCGGATTATTTTGAAATAGTTTCCACTGAACACTGTAGTTCCAGAACTGGTTAATGAATCGACTATTTGTCGTGTTTGGCAGTTTGATCCATCATTCTGACTATTCCCACCGGCCCCTGGAGGCGTATTTGTCTGGTTAGTCATATTTCCAGGGGGTTGCATATTTTTGGTGAGGTTAGAAGGCAAGTTGTTGGTGAGGTTAGAAGGCATATTCCCCGTAGGTCTACCGAACTAGAATTCATATTTTCAGGACCGTTAGTGCTGTTGGCCATAACTCCAGAGGGCTGTTGATCTTTCTGCATTGAATTCCAACTCGTCTGTGATCCGCTGTTAACGGAGGGTAGCATATCCAGTGAATTGGGAAGAATTGATGGACCATAGGGTAAAAGGAAACTTAAAGAATAATTGTTATCCGCACCGGATCCTGGAGTTTTTGAAGGATTTGATGAAATCTTATCAAAACCATCTGAAGAAGATGTTTGATTACTCTGAGCACTAACTGAATAAATGGTGCTGTTTTGATAGTTTTCCTGAACTCCTTGAATATTTTCAACAACAGTGTAAAATAAAAATACATGATTATAGTAGTTAGATTTTAGAATTAAAGGATTTATACTTAATTATTTTTTTAAGAAAAATGGGTGGAATTATGGATTTTGTGTTATGAACATAAATATGAGTTAATCACTGTGAGTGATTGGATGTTGAAAAACTTGAAAATCCCATAGCACCACCAGATAAAGATGGAACTGTTTGAGCTGAACCTCCTGCCAGGAACTGATAAATGTAAAAATAGCCATTAGAATTCTAAATAATGATCTGTCAGGGGCTAATTTTTTCCCCATTTTGGTTGATAATTTAACTTCTTCTGATTCATTAACCAATTTGGTGTTATCCTTTTCAACCATAGAATCCACCCAAATTCTAATTTAGCTAAATCATAGTAAAGCAATAATTTTATGTCCTGTTACCTACTTAAATGTTAATAATAACTTGAAACATAGACGGTGCAGGAAAATCCTTGAAATTAGTATTGGAAAATAGATGTTTTTTGAAATTCATGTGGATTGAGTTTTATGAGGATTTCAACAATACTACCCATAACCAAATGGGCCAAAAACTATGATAAAACATGGTTGAGGCCAGATATTATTGCAGGAATTACGGTTGGGGCTTTTATAATTCCAGAATCCATTGCATATGTATATTTAGCTAATTTACCACCTGAAGTTGGCTTATATTCTGCGATGGTTGCGGTTCTGGTCTATGTAATCTTTGGTACATCCCGTCAGTTATCCATTGGCCCCCTATCTACACTTTCAATATTAGTTGGTTCTACACTGGGTTCTTTAATGATCCCCGGTACTGCCCAGTATGCCATGATTGCATCCCTGGTAGCAGTTATAGCTGGTCTTCTGGCAATACTGTCCTGGGTTTTAAGATTAGGATTCATGGTCAAATTCATATCCAAACCAGTATTAACTGGTTTTTTAACAGGTATAGCATTATTCATTACATCAGGTCAGATTTCAAAGTTATTCGGAATATCTGGAGGTTCTGGAACTTTTTTTCAACGGATATATTACTTTTTAACCCATATAGATCAGACTAACTTACCATCCCTTGCCATTGGAGTGGGAGGAATCATTTTCCTATATTTAGCCACCAAAAAATTTCCAAAACTTCCCAATACCCTTTTTCTGGTCTTAGGATCAATTGTACTCATCACTGTCACCAATATTACCTCCCTTGGGGTGAAAGTAGTGGGGCACATCCCCCAGGGATTACCCTCTCTTATAATTCCGGATCCTGCACTAATTGATGTTAACGTGCTTATTACCCTGGCAGCCACTGTCTTTCTCATAAGTTATATGGAAGGATATTTATTCGCTGCTGAATTTGCAACAAAAAACAGGTATAAAATTGATAAAAACCAGGAATTATTAGCTTTAGGATTGTCAAATATTGCAGTTGGATTGTTCCAGGGATTGCCCGTGGGTGGGGCACTATCTAGGACTGCAATAAACAATGACAGTGGGGCTAAAACCCAGCTCGCAGGAGGTGTATCTGGATTAGTTATTCTCCTGGTCCTTCTATTCTTGACCGGGATTTTTACCAACTTACCGGAGACTATACTGGCCGCAATTGTACTATTTATTATTAAAGGCCTGGTGGACATACCCCATTTGCGTAACATCTATAATTTTAATAAGATAGAGTTCATTATTGCCATCATAACCTTACTATCTGTACTATTCTTTGGTGCACTGGAAGGTATCGTGATTGGAGTGATATTATCCGTGGTGGGGTTGATTAAGAAAATGTACAACCCCCACATTGCGATTCTTGGAAAAATGCCTGGTAAAGACCAATTTTTAGACATTAAACGACGCCCAGAGGCTGAAATAATTCCCGGGATACTTATTGTGCGGGTTGATGGGTCCCAAATATTCCTAAACACAGAAGACATACAAAATAAGATTCTCAACCTGATAGATCATGAATATAAGGATATTAAACTATTTGTTCTAGATTTTGAGGCCACATCATTCATTGACCACTCAGGAACTCAAATGTTAGAGGAACTCTATGATGAACTTAAACTGAGGAGTATTAAATTCAAAGCAGCCAATATGTATGGTCCTCTGCGTGATTCTCTCCAAAAAACGAAACTGGAAAAAGAAATTGTGGATAGCAATGTTTCTTTAACCATAGAAGATTGTATTGAGCTTTGGGAAGCAGAATATCTAGATTAATATTTCTTGAAGTGGATCTAATCCATTTACATCAATTAATTATCCATTTACTGGGGAATTAATCTACTTATAGACTAATAAGAATGCCCTATATTGTTTGAAATATCATATTAACAACCCCTATATTAACAACCCCTATTTTTTTAGTAATAATGCAAATTGTTTTATTCTTGAAAATTAATAAAATAACATGAATATTTTCTATTTAGACCAAGGAAATTAAATTGAGATGATTTGCAATAACTTGAGATGATAGGAAAATCTTCTCAAATCATTTATCCATCAACATTTATCAAAGGAGCGTATTGAAATTAAAGAGATTAATACGGTTGAAAAAGCGGAAATTGACATTAAACATTCCAGTGCTATTCTTAATTCTATTTTTGAAGGTCCTGAGAATATAATCGCCTTTTCACTGGACCAAAATTATCAATACATCTTCTTTAACCAGGTTCACAGCCAAACCATGAAAAATATTTGGGGTGTTGATATTGAGATTGGTAAAAGCATGCTGGACTACATCTCCTATCCTGAAGACCGTGAAAAAGCGAAAATGAACTTTGATCGGGTTCTTTCTGGTGAAAATTTCATTGTCATTGAAGAGTATGGGGAAGAGAGTCTCAGCCGTAATTACTGGGAAAACATTTACAACCCTATCCAGTCAGATACTGGAATAATAGGCATTAATGTATTTTGTATTGACATAACTGAAAGGCAAAAAGCTGAAGACGCCCTTAAATTAAGTCAGATTCGTTTGGAAAATGCCATGGATCTGGCAAAGTTAGCTAACTGGGAATTCGATCCCTCCAATAAAATTCTTACCTTCAATGATCGGTTCTATTCCATGATTGGTACCACCGCTGAAAAGGAAGGTGGTTACCAGATATCATCGGATACCTATATTCAGAGATATGTGCATCCCGACGATGTTCAACCAATGTCAGAAATAATAGAATCATCCTTAACAGAGAATAGATTGATCTTTAGCCAGGAGATCCATCACCGGGTGGTCCTCAATAATGGTGAAATTAGGCACATGGCATTCCACATAAGAGTAATTCCTGCAACTGAAGAAGAGAGTATTCATGTTCACGGAACAGTTCAAGATATCACAGAACGTAAAAAGGTTGAAGAAAAACTCAAAAAATCTTTAAAGGAAAAAGAAGTTCTTATAAAAGAGATACACCACCGGGTTAAGAATAATCTTATGATTATATCCAGTCTCCTGAACCTTCAATCCCAATACATAAAGGATGAAGAAGCCCTGGATATTTTCAGGGAAAGTCAAAACAGGGCCCGTTCAATGGCTCTCATCCACGAACGTTTGTACCAATCCAAGGATCTTAAGCGGATAGACTTTGGAGATTATATTCAGACCCTATCTAAGGATCTGTACCACAGCTGCGTCACTGACCCCCAACGGGTTGAACTGAAGATGCACGTGGAAAATTTAATGGTGGATATTAACACCACCGTACCCCTGGGACTTATTGTAAATGAACTGGTAACTAATTCCATGAAACACGGATTTATTAAAGATGCAGAGGGTGAAATCAATATAGACTTCCATAAAGATGGGGATGAATTCGTACTGGTAGTTGAGGATACTGGAGTTGGATTTCCAGATGATATTGACTTTAGAAACACGCCAACACTGGGTTTGCAGTTAGTGAATAATTTAACCACCCAAATAGACGGGAAAATTGAATTAAATAGAGATAAGGGAACTAAATTTATAATAACCTTTGAGGAGCAATACAGATAATCTTTTTTTAATTACTAATGAAATTAAGATATTAAAATGATTATTAGAGGCAAATAACTGGGAGATATTTAATGATAGTCCCTTATCAATCTTCCAAGCATTTTTGAAAATTAACCAGTAACAACATTAAATTGAATCCTTTCTTGGTGATCATGTAGTCCCCTCGCTCATGTCTCTGTAGGATAAGTTCACTTTTCAAGAGTTTCTGGATGTGGAATAATAAGTTACCACCGCGGAGTCCCGTGAGTTCAGAAAGTGAAGAGAAAGTGCGGGTTTCTGATACCATTGATTTTAGTATTTGCAGCCTTTGTTTATTGGACAACGGTTCTAATGCATTTTTAACAATGTTTTCCTCATTAATGGCAGATATTTTAGTCTTTTTTTCATCATTGGAATTGTATATCTGTAAGGAGTCTATAAGGTTTAGTTGTTTTTCAAAAAGAGAGTTAACTTCACTGAAACAAATATCACAATTATCAAAGGATACTTGTTTCCTTATTTGACCTAATTCCCCTTTTTTCTCCGCAATTTCCTCTTCTGAAACCTTCCCTTCCCTGATATTTTTTGAATTATCCTCCAAAAAATCTGTGAATATTGATTTACAGGTGTCTCTCATGGGGCATGGGTCAACCATTCCCTTTTCCAAACCCATTCCAATATCATCTGACATGTAAACAGTTAGAGAATCTATAAAATCCTTCCTTAAATTAGCCATCATCAGATCTAAATATTCCTGATTGGACCTTTCCATTAATCGTTTAATATCCCGGTGTATTGCTTCTAATTTAGCCGGTGTGTCGTAGATTTTAGAATTTTTCATTTGATCACATTCATGTGTTCCCATAATTTCAATGTGTTCATATATCCATTATTGAAAATAAAGTTTCTCATTTAACCTTCAGAGTCACATTTGTGTATATAAATATACTTAGTATAATTTAATGACGGTTTAGTATATATTTCTATTAAACAATAGTTAAGACTGGATTTAATTACCCACTGGAGATGATATAAATGGGAGTTAAAGAAGAAATACACACACAGATTGTTGGAGCACTAGCAGGGGCTAAATTCCCCCTGGAAACACCTGAAGCACTCTTAAGTGCATTCCCTGACGGGGCAGAAACAACCTGCAAATCAGGAGATTTTGAACTGAAAGCAGGAGATGCAGGTAAAGTGCTTACTGCTAGTGATTTTCCATTCAAATCAGCGCAAAATGTTGCAGATGTGATAGTGGAAAGAGCAGGGTTATGAATAACCCTACCTTTCCCTATTTTTCTTTTTTAAAAAATCAATGCTAAGTGGTTTAACAAAAAGAAGTGGTTTAACAAATAGATGGAGCAACTGAATATAACTCAGGAAACTGAATTCGAAATTAAATTTAGAGAGTTAGAGTATATGAAAGATTTCATAAACTGTTTTTAATTCCCCAATATTATCCCCCCATACTATCCTTTATCATACTAGAATTTTTAAGTTATATCACGACGTTTAAATCCAATTAAACCCATTGAAATTAATACCGATGCCAACACCATCATTAAAACTGAATCCCACCCTACACTGTCCCCTAAAAGTAGATTCGGGACGTGAGTGAATGGAGATATATTAATTATCCATTGACTGATATCCAGAAAATCCGGCAGAAAGTTAATTATTGAGAAGAATCCCAGTACCACCCAAGTTAAAGAGGTTAAACGTGGTACAAAACCAAATAAAGCCACTGCTACCCCCACCATCACCCAGATTGCAGGCAAATAAATTAGAACTGCACTTAAAAGCCGGGACAAATCCTGATCCATTCCAGAATAAATACCATAAATAGAACTGTAACTTAAAATAAAGATCACCAGCAACATTGCAGGGCCGATTAAAGCAAAAAAAATGTTACTAAAAGCCCAACGGGTTCGGTTAACTGCATTGGTTATCAAGAATTCTGAATGTTTTTTGACTTCCTCTGATCGCAGCTTTAATGCTGCTAAAATACCATAAATAGCGAATACTTGGCCAAATAATAGGAGCATTAAAGTCATATAGCTATCCAGAGGCTCGGCCCCATTGCCCATATGGGAAAGAATGGACATGAAAAGGGGATTGTTGTTAAATATATTGGTCATAGTCTGAGCATTGTAACCTAAAATTACTCCCATCACTATAAAGGCTATTATCCAAAAGAAAAGCATTTTCCGGTGTATTCTCCAGGCCAGGCCAATAACACTACTTAGAGTTGAAGAAGCCCTGGCAGGACCAGTTCTCTGGGGTAAAAATCCGTTTCCCACATCCCGGATGGAAGAGAGTTTGTAGGTCCAAAATAGCATGAAAACAATGAAAACAATGAACAATCCCAAAACCCACCATTCTTCACCGGCAAAGGCCCGTAGATAATGAACCCATCCTAGGGGAGAAAGCCAGGATAGCCAAGCCACTTCTCCATTATCCCATCCAACAATACGTAACAAGAAAAATGCTATTAAAACCGCAACAGTGATGTAACGGACATCACTGGAATTTTCAGTTAACTGTGCAGCTAAACTGGCAATGGCTGCAAAAAGACATCCAAAAAGTGTCATGGAAAAGCCCATTGCCAGGGATCCCTCCCAGGGAAGCCCCAACCCAATTAAAGAAAGGGTAATGATGAGTCCCATGAGGATGTTGGCACCAAAGGTAGTTAGTAAAGCCGAAGTCAATGCAGACTGCCTACCAACTGTACTTGAGTTTAGAAGTTCAAGACGGCCTTTTCTTTCTTCACTGCGGGTGTGACGTATTATAAGGAAAATATTCACCAGAGCCACCAGAATGGGGCCAATTACTGCACTACGCCATGCCACCAAACCCCCCACAGAAGAATTCAGAATAGACCCTAAAAATGCAACAGCACCCGGATTATTGCTAATTTCTAGAACCATAACCGTCCTTGAAGCAGGATCAGAATACATATTTACAAAGGTAGTAGCAATGCTGAAAAACATAAACACCGGGAATAAAAAAAGACCCGGTAAAATTAAACGATCCCTACGAAGAATTAAACGCACCAGTGTCCAGGTCCCTGAAAAATTCCCCATATTAACTTTCATTCTTCATCACTCCCTGACTATTTTTTTCCCAGTATATTCTTCACTGTAGTAACGTATGAAAAGTTCTTCCAACGTAGGTGGGGTGCTTAGAAGAGATTTAACACCGAATTGTGTGAGATATTTTAAAACAGAATCAATTTTTTCCCCATCAACACTGAAGCGGGCATGTTTATCATTCACAGTAAGATTATGAATTCCTTCCAGATTTTCAAGTCCGGTGATAGATTTATAGGCATCCACGGTGATGGATGTCCTGGTGATATATCTTAAATCTTCAAAGGTTCCGGTTTCAATGATCTGACCATCCCTGATGATGCTGAGGCGATCACAAAGGGCCTCCACTTCAGAGAGAATATGGCTAGATAGTAAAACTGTTTTACCAGCTTTTTTAAGTTCATTAACATTTTCTCGAAAGACCACTTCCATTAGGGGGTCCAGACCAATGGTTGGCTCATCCAAGATATACAATTCTACATCAGAAACTAAAGCAGATATAAGAGCTACTTTTTGACGGTTACCCGTGGAATATGCACCACATTTCTTCTTAGGATCTAACCTAAAATGTTCCAATAGTTCATCCCGACGTTCGGGGTCAAAATCACCCCTTAACTTACCTAACATATCAATAACTTCACCACCAGTTAGACTTGGCCATAAATTCACATCCCCCGGTACATAGGCCATCCTGCGGTGAAGTCTAACTGCATCGTGCCAAGGGTCCCCGTCAAAAAGGCGAATTTCCCCGGAATCCTTACGTATCAATCCCAGCAATATACGGAGTGTGGTTGTCTTTCCAGCGCCGTTGGGACCAATGAACCCATAAACTTCTCCGGGTTTAACTTCTAGATCCACTTCATTCAGGGCTAAAAACTTACCATAGTATTTGGTTAACTTTTCTATTTCAATTACCGTCATCTAATTGAACCTCCCCACTAAATCCGCATTGCAAACTAGTATACTCTTATTTCTTCTAATCTGTATCCATTTCCATTAACCATTTTCTCCATACATGTACGGGAATACCCAGAAATTATAATAACTGGGTCCTGGTATTTTATTAAATATGCAAAAATTAACCTGCAAAGTGCGGTGGAACACCATCTTCTCCAAATTAGCCCAGGTGAATTTCAAGAATATAAATCAGATTGAGATATTAGAAGTCCTTAAGGAAGACTTGAACAAGAAGGAGAATCTGGGAATCTGCAAAATAGTCCTGGAAGAAGGTCGGCCACTTAACCAGCTTAAGTTCTCTAAATATTATGAAATACTGGAAGTAATTGAGAAAAACAATAGTGAATACACATGCATGGTGAAGGTATCCACACCGCCCTACTTTTCAAGGTTTTTAGAACTGATGGAACTTGAAATTATCTGGCAAAGCCCCATAATCATGAACAGAGAGAGTATGACCTTTAATTGTCTGGGTTCTCCTTCAAGCCTGGAGAAAGTTCTTAACTTGGTTAAATTAATGGGAACTATCACCCAAATTTCCTACAGTGATACTGGATATATCAACCCTAATAACAAAATGTTATCTGATCTAACTTTGAAAGAACACGAAGTGTTAATGATGGCCATTGAAAGCGGGTACTATGAATATCCACGTAGGATAAATGGAACAGAACTGGCCCGTAAGTTTAAAGTGAGTAAATCCACAGTCATTGAGCAATTGAGAAGAGCTGAAAATAAAGTTATGATATCCGCATTTAAACCCGTATAGTACTTTATAATAAATTAAACATTAATTATTCACCTGAAAATTCATTGGGAAATTTTTAAAATACTATTTTACTAATGATTAGCCAGAGATAAAAATAAATAATGCACAAAAGTTCATTAACTTCAAAAGACGGCACTATTATTGGTTATCGGAAGATGGGCCATGGCCCCCGGCGTGTTCTTTCATGGTGTGAATGCTTCTCAAAACTTTATGAAACTAGGTACCCTCCTGCTGGATGAATTTACAGTATACATTGTGGATCGCCGTGGCCATGGTATGAGCGGACCCTGCGGTAGTAAAACACCTCAATTCTTGAAAGATAGCCTCACTGCCTTAAACGAAACAATACCTTATTCTAATCTGGTTGAACTTAAGGGCCTTAACCATGACTCTGCACAAGACTATGGCAAACCAAAACCCATAGCGCAGGAATTAAGGCGTTTCTTCTGAAATTCTGTGATTAGAAAATCTAAGAATATCTGTTTAAAATTGTTTTTCAGATTCAAATAAGCTTATTGAACTATCTAAATCATCCTTGCTTGATTCAATAATGACTATAGCTGACTTTAACTCATCATCTTTATATTGCTGATCAACCATTAAACGATGGATAACAAATCCTATGATAGATAATATGGCCATAATAATCAAAACAAAGAAAATTAACGATAATAAATATTGATTGAATGTAAGATTTTCAAGGGTAGTGAAAGATAAAATGAAAGCAGCTAAAAATGCAAAAATAAAGCAGATTGCAATGATTAATAATAATTTTTGGTCATCACTCGCCCTATCCTTAAATGAAGAATAAGCGGCTATAGACAGGGAAGATCCTGCTACACTTAAAACCAAAAATCCCGATATTATCGTGTTGATATCCATTTTTCAGCACCTATTAATGACTCTCTTGCCGGAATACTTCTTCTTTAGTTAAGGGACGAGCATAGCCCATCATTTTACTAAAAGCTTCATCGTATTTTTTTATTAGTTCAGGTTGTGCATTCTTTATCCCTACCGATCCCCGGCTATTGTTGTGTCGATGGGGCTTTTCAATGTATAAATGATCCTTATTAAAAACCATGAAATGATTGGTGGGTCTTCTGGGCAAGATTAAATATTCCACATTCTTATACTGATCAAGAAGGGTGTAAATTTCCATTTTATCCTCAGAAAATACCTTAGGACCACTAATAATATTTATCGATCCAAATCCATGATACGCTGCGTGTTTAATTATCTCTCGTTTACCATCGCTGAATTCTCCACAGATCACATTGAGTTCCAATTCATCACCGATTTTTCCCTTAGTTTTTAGATTATTCAGATCTTCAATCAGATTAAATCTCCATAATCTTCTTTTATATCTTTCTGCGCGGTGAAAAAGAACAATTTCTCCCCCATAATGCCCACTATAATGAGGATTATGCCTATAAATTAATTTAATTAATATAATAACCACTACTAAGGCTAAAATCATTACCATCCCAAGTACTGCATAATCAAACTGCATTTTAGGCCCCTTTATCTAGAAAAAATGTAATAGAAATTCATCCAAAAATTTATAATATGTAATAAAAGAATTAATCAAGAATTGCTAGTCTCATCAGTCACGTTAAATGTAGCAAATGGTAAGGTAAGTAATATTATCTGATTATTTTTCTCCTCTTTGGATCATTGATAACCATTCAAGTACTTTATCGGCAATATCTTCAGAAATATCTTTAATCAAGTCTTTTTCACTCCAAGTGCATATTTCTGCCTCATCTATATCGCCAACTATATCTTCCATGCGATCTTGATCACTGTAGGTTCCCATCTCAGATTCACAGAAACTAAAGATTTTATCATGATTTTCAAATATAACATTCCATTCTTGTGAATCTCTAAGTTCCCAATACCAATAATAGGTTTTAATGGTTTCTTCTTCAGGATCTTGCTTATCAGTTTCCTCTTCTTCCTCATAACCAACAATTAAAACTTTATTATTATCCAAATAGATGTGTTTCTCCCAGATATCCTTATCTCCCTGCATTTTCTCTGATTCTGAGTTTTCTATCAGATCTACAAGTTCTTTTTTGCCAATCATCTTAACACCCCTCTCAACTGATAAAAAAAATTGTGATTGTTCCGTATATGATTTAATTTAGATTTCCAAATTAAAAATATGAATTTGAAGAGTTTAGAGTTTTATGATATCATTGTGTGATTATTTCCTATTTGGACCGTAATCGACTCAAAAAGTTTCTTTTTCCCCACAATCCCGACATTTCCAATGACTAAACCCACCTCGAGCCTCATAATAATCCCAAATCGTTTCTTTTTTACATCCTGGGCAATAGTTCCGTTTTGTTTTCTGAGACATTTCCACACTTCCCTTATTATATTATAAATTTTATCACTAATTAAGATTATTAACTGCCAATCCAATTTTAATGCAACCCCTATCCATAATAACATCAGGGATAAAAGAAATTAAGATTATGAAGAGATTGAGCTCACAATGCCTCATATGTGAATATAAAGATAAAATTAGGTTCATTCTTTTTCTTCAAAAATAAGGGCAAAAGATGTTCCTTGGTTTCTATCCAGTTCAAATTCACCATCAATCTGTTTAGTCAAGTTATTTACTAGCTGTAATCCTAATGAACTAGTCTTTTTATAATCTAGATCTTCTGGGAAGCCAATTCCATTGTCAATAACTTTTAAAACGATTTTTTGACTTTTTTGGTAGAGTTCTAACTTAATATATCCAGTTTCACCATCAGGGAATGCGTGTTTCATGCAGTTGGTAACCAGTTCATTCACTATAAGCCCTAACGGAACAACAGTGTTAATATCAATCTTCACATCCTCTACATCAATATCAAGTCTAATACGATCCGGATCAGCAACTAGAGTACGGTACAGATCAGTGGTAAGGCTTCTTATGTACTCACCGAAATCTATGTTTTTAAGATCTGTAGACCGGTACAATCTTTCATGGATCATGGCCATTGACTTGGCCCGGTTTTGACTTTCTCTGAAAACATTACGGGCCCCTTCATCCTTGATATGGGCTGATTGGAGATTCAATAAACTGGAAATGATCATTAAATTATTTTTAACCCGGTGATGGATCTCCTTAAGAAGAAGTTCCTTCTCTTTTAAAGCCTTTTTTATCTCATTTTCGGCCTGTTTTCGCTGGATTGCCACTGCAAAAAGACTGATTAAAGATTGGACTAGTTCGTTATTATTTAATTTGTTCCCCTTTTTAAGAAAGATATAAACAGTACCATAAAGTTTACCCTTTGATTCAAAACCAGTGCCATACATATCACCCATATTCATAGTTAATTCCACCATTCTGGTAATCTTTTGGGGTAATCGTCCGGCAAACACCTGATACAATCCATCTTCCATTTTAAGAAGTTTACCGCTGAGTATTGTATTTTTCTGGTGTTCTTTATCATCATAAAATTCATAAAAAGACCTGAGTGGTAGCTTTATATCCGTTAGCCCCCCACCCATAATTTTTTGGGACAGCTCGATTAATCTTTGATTTTCCCCAATCACAGAACGCACCAGAATACTGTCTGATGGTTCATCGTACATACTAACGGCAATAAGAGAGTTTTCAATTAGATCACCCAATTTCTTTGCAATAAAATCATAGATATCTACATGAGGAGGCAAATCAACCAATTCTAAAGCAGTTTTAGATAAAATTCGCTCATTTTCTATGATTTTTTTTGTAGATTCCTGGTTGGATTTTAAAATAGCCTTTAATTCCTTTAATTCATCCACGAGTTCTTCCCTGGATTTTCCTTCATCTAACATTTTTAAAACCTTCAATGAGTATAAAACTAATTTAAATATATAGTCTAACTCAATACTAAATATTTCGGAATATAATCTGAACATATATGAAATTAAACTTATTATAAATTTAATGACCCAAATTTAGTGGATTATTGTAAAAAATCTTATTTTTATCTTAAACGACTATTTAGACATCTTGGTCCGGCCCACAATAAACAACGAGAATGATAAACTTATCCAAGGCACTAATATCCAATAGGTACTCCAGTAAATATAAGTCATGTTTTAGATAGGAAGTCCTCAACATCATCAATGAATTTCAATGTACCCGCCTCTATCTGCTGGGTTAAACTATCCAAATCTGCAAAATTAGGATTATCAACTAGAACGTGCTCCAGAATAGAATCTACACCCTGGGTAGTTGATGGAATGTGGTATTCATCCCAGGTACCTTCTTTTATAAGTTCCCAATACTTGCTTTGAACCTTCTTATTAGATCCAGCTAGCCAAACTTCAAATCTAAAGGTTTCATGGACAAAAACAATTGCAATTTTAAGTTTCATATTCTTTAATGACTTGGGGGTGAAAGAAAAATAAGTCATGTCAAGGTACCCGTAATAAATGCCAGATACGAAATATTCAGGGTATTTATTTTTAAAATACACTCTCAGATCCATAATATATTTCATCAATCCCCTTTAGGCATCCTGAATGTGACCTCTATCCAACTGTTTCTTGTATTCCTGCATATGTTCCTGGAATGATTCCATATTATTTCTCCCATCTTATGAATTTCCGAAAATTAAGATTATATCAAAATCAATGTAAATGTTTCCCCTTAAACATACAAACATTGAAAAAGGTCTAAGGTAGAACCGGAAGCAGTGTGTTTAAATAATAAAAGTTCAGGTTTACACCTCTCAATATACTTCATTAACCTGATTTAAGTTATTCGCCCAGAATAGCTTTAGAAAACTTATCAAATCCAATTATGTCGATAAATATCCCCATTCGTTTTTGAATACCCTTTTCTTTATAATAATCTAATATTTTACCAATGTAATCAATAACCTGGCCGTCAGAAAGGTTTTCGGCTAGTAGTTTTCCTTTCCGGACCTGTAGTCCACATGTCCCTCCAACCATCAGTTTCCAACCCATTGGAGTCCCAATAAGGCCTATATCCCTGACTGCAGATTCTGCACATGAACTGGTACAACCGGAAAGAGCGATTTTTACTTTTTGAGGTGTTTCCATCCTGTGGAAAGCCTCATCAATACGTAACCCGAGGTCCATGGTGTTTTGATGCCCTTTCTTGCAAACTGTGTTTCCAGTGCAAAACTTGACTGCCCTCACACATTTACCAATATGACCTCCTGGCCCCATACCCAGATCATTCCAGATATTATCAATATCTGCCTCTTTAACCCCATATAATCCGATTCTATGTTCTGAGGTCATTTTAATAAATTTAACCTGGTATTTCTCAGCAGCATCGGCAATCTTACGTAAAATGGCAGGATCTACCAGACCTCCAGGGATGTATGGGACAATAGTGTACGTTTCCATATCCTTTTCTACTGCAGCTCCCTTATCTGGAATGTTTTGTTTCTTTACACCCATATAATCACACCCAGTAATGTTAGAAAATGTCAATTTAATAGTTATTATTAAATAAAAAACTTGAAGCAATGAAATAATTTATAGATTAACTTAAATGAAGTAAAATTCTAATGTTATAGACGTTTAAGAGACTTAAAATTAGCCATTAGCTATTTGTTCCTTAAAAATAATGGTAAAAACTGTTCCCGGGCCCTCACCAAGTTCGAATTCACCACCAATTTGCTTTGTTAAACTGTTTACTAGTTGTAAGCCTAAGGAGCTGGTTTTTTTATAATCAATATCTTTCGGGAATCCAACCCCGTTGTCACGAACTCTTAAAATAATTTTATGGTTTTCCCCCTTGTAGAGTTCCACTTTAATAAATCCACTTTCATTGCTGGGGAATGCGTGTTTCATACTGTTGGTAACCAGTTCATTCACAATAAGTCCTAAAGGAACAACAGTGTTGATGTCTATCTTCACATCTTCCACATCAATGTCCAGTTTAATCCGTCCTGGATCAGATACCATGGATCGGTAGAGATCAGTGGTGAGTTTTTGTATGTAGTCACCAAAATCAATGTTTTTGAGATCTGTGGACTGGTACAGTCTTTCATGGATCATGGCCATTGATTTAGCCCTATTTTGACTTTCTCTGAAAACATCACGTGCATCTTTATCTTCAATATATCTTGATTGTAGATTCAATAAACTGGATATAATCATCAAGTTATTTTTAACCCGATGGTGAATTTCCTTTATGAGCATCTCTTTTTCATCCAGGGCCTGTTGTAATTCAATTTGAGCTTCTTTAATGTCAGTTATATTCCTGGAAATTACTTGGACTGTGCGAACTTTATTGTCATGCCCATAGACTGGCTGTAAGCTGGTGCTGAACCATAGATTTTGCTTGCCCTGGGGGACAGGCATTTCCATTTCCAAACCATCTTCGGTGCTGAATACTTTTTTAATTAATTCAATCTGCTTTTCAGCAATTTCAGGGGGGAAGAACTCTCTTAGTGAATGACCCACTAGTTCAGCCGGTCTCTTACCCATACTCAATGCCCCTGCCTCATTGGCCATTAAAAAAATACCGTTCTCATCATAAAGAGAGATTGGATCCTTTGCAGACTCAATCAGGGTTCTATATTTCTCTTCACTTTCCCTAAGAGCATCCTTTGCCATTTTTTCTTCGGTTATGTCCTGATTAACACCCATAGTTCCAATCTTTCTACCATTTTTATCGTACAAGATTTTGAAACGCACCACAATGTATCTTTTTTCTCCATCGGCACGCTTCATCCAGTGATGACCGGTACTGGAAAAATTAGGATCATCTGCTTCAAAGGTTTTTTTAAGCTCATTTTCCATAAATTCATAGGCACTGGGATCAACAAAACGTTCCACATATTCCTGGGCAGACATTGTGTTTCCACCCATTTCATCAGCACTAGTACCGTAAAGGGCGAAAAACTGATCATCAAAGGTGAAGAGATCTTTTTCAGTGTTGTACTCCCAATAAACCATGTCAGCCATGTCCATACCCGTTTTCAGACGATTCTCATTCCATCTAAGCTCATTTTCAGCCTTTATTTTGTAAAAAGCCATTTCCAGTGTTGATTGGAGCTCAATTTCCTCATATGGTTTAATTAAAACCCCATATGGCCGAATTCCCATTACTTTTTTAGCTTTTGAATCATCTAATTCTTTGGTTTGAAAAATAAGAGGTACATTGATCTCTTTAATCTTTGAAGCTACTTCAATACAATCCATATCCCCGTTGAGATCAATATCCATTAAAACAAGATCCGGTTTGATGTCCAAAACCTTTTTAATTGCTTCTTCACCAGTGGAAACAACACAAGGAACCTCATAACCAAGAGATTCCAATTTACCCTTAATATCCATCGCTTCTACGTTTCCATCTACCAGAACAATTTTAATATCAGACACATGAACCAACTACACTAATATATGTTAGGACTATTATTTAGTTTTAATCAAAAAATTGGGAATAGACACAGGACCTAATTTTAAACCTTTAAACTATTTTAAGAGCTCTTGACCATACCCCATACAGAACAAGATGTCCAGATTAAACTAAATAACCTTAAAACTAAAATTAATCAATAATATCCTCTTAAAACCTTAACCAGCATCCATCCTACGTCCATATTATTTTGTCCGCGAATGGTATTCAATAACTAAATTTAATCCTATAATTGTTTTAAAAAAAAGATACACTTTGCCCCTCAAACCTGACAACATATTATTATCCATTTATTCGTTAAATTAATATTAAATTAAAAATAAAATACCAGATAACTTTTGGATATTGATGTAGGGGGCATGTTTTTTTGACTGAGGCAGTTTTAGAAAGGGGACAACTTAAAAAAGAATTATATACATTTTTGATTATCACTTTTGCAGCCACTTATATTCTCCAATTAGGTATTTATACCATTGCAGGTCCTTTATCTTATACATCCCCATTGTGGGGTGTGGCACTTTCAGCTTCCATGTTCCTGCCAGCTATAGTTGCCATATTCTGTATGGCTTACTTCAAATCCCATGCCCTGACTACAGAAACAAAAATTATATTCACATTTTTCCTGGTATATGTAGTTCTATTCCTTTTTGAAAGCTTTTTCCCTCCAATTATAGGGAGCATAATGGATAAACCTCTCCTTTCGGGTATTGTTGGTGTTTTAGGAATTTTAACTCTAATCGTGCTGAATTTGAAAAAGAAATGGAGAAATGGCTTAAAACTCTCAAAATTATACTTTGGAAAAAATATTAAATATTACATTTTTTTACCACTCATTTTTTCTGCAATACTCATTTTAACCCCTATTCTTTATTATATTTCCGGATTAGGCTCTCCAGCCACAGAATTTAACCTTTACATGTTCTTTAACACATGGATACCCAGTTTAATTTTGTTTTTCTTCATATTATGGCCCTCCTATTTTGGAGAAGAATACGGGTGGAGATTTTACCTTCAAGACAGGCTATTTCCACTTTTAGGTGGTTATAAGGGTGTTTTAATGCTTGGTATCATATGGGGATTATGGCACAGTGTGCTCATAGTGTTGGGACATAATTATCCGGGATACCCTATCCTTGGAAATGTATTAATGATTCTTTATTGCATTGTACTGGGCACTATTTTTAGTTACGCTGTTTTAAAGACTGGAAGCATCTGGATTGCAGTAATACTACATTTAATTAACAATAAAACTGCTCCCGTAGCAACATCATTCATTGCAAATTCTGATAATCTTATACTGGGCTCTGTGATTGGAATTGCGATTTTAGCAGTATTTGTACTGTTACTTTTAAAGTCTAAAGTTTGGAAAATGATAAACTTGGCGGTTAATGAAAAGTAAATATAATTAATATCTTGTTGAATTGAATAAATGGTTTATAACCATTATAACAATAAAAAAAAAAAGACCATACCCGATACAACCCTTAATGATAAATGGTGACCTCATAACTAAATAATTAGAGGTTTAAGGACTTGTGCGGTTAAATGTCACGTTTTCTGGTGTATTAGTTAATTTTACGTCTACCTGGTGAGATGTTCCACTATGGATATCTGTAAAGTTGAAAAAGTGATTATTGTTTTCTTCTTCGAAAACATCATAATTCCAATGTTTCAACGTATAAGTCCTACTATCAGTACCGTACTGACAAATTAAAGTGTTATCAGATGTTGTTATGTTTATATTACCAAATAAATCATTGAAATAAACACCAGTATAACCGCTTAAAGGTAGTGTTTGATCTACTATAGGTGGTGTTGGAGGTTTAGGTTTTAGTTCATTAGTGGCCCAGTCGTAATAGGGAGTCCATGTATCCGTGTTAAAATCACCATTTATTAAATTCTTGAATTTATCATTGCAGCTTTTCTTGAGGGTGACGCCGTAATATCCTCCATTGGTAAATATTGCTATAGCTAAACCTTTAGAAGGATAAAGTGTAAGGTGAGTATATTGAGCAATACTAGCCCCTTCATGATATAAAGTGCCATCTGCTTTTAGGTGCCATCCCATACAGTACCATGAAGGAGTGTTAGTATTTTTAGGAGTCTGTCCCGTTCGTGTTTCATCTAATTCCGTTCTATTTAATATTTTTTGACCATTGTAATATCCAGTATCAGCGATCTGGAATTTAAGCCAATTTGCCATCTCACTTATTGACATATATATACCACCTGCTGGTCCAACACCATCAGGAATAATATCATAGGGCACCAATGTGCCATTTTTAAGAAGTGTATATGGAGTCACGTGATTTGATGAACTTATGAAATCCCAGTAGCTTGTTTTGGTATTGGTCATTCCCAATGGATCAAGTAGGTCTTTCTTAATTAGCTCATTCCAAGGCATATTATTCACCTTTGCAGCACAAAAACCAGGTACAGAATAAAGTAAATTTTGATAAGCATATGTAGAACGGAAAGGAGTAACGTTTTCAAGATATCGGAGATTATAAAGAGAAGTGGCAAAACTATTGTTGAAGTAAGTATAATAATCATCTCCACTATTTTCCTCCAGTCCACTCCGCATAGTAAGACTATCTCTAATTGTGAAATCATCAGTAACTTCGTTGCTGTATAACTGGAATTCAGTTGGAGATAAAAAATACTTAGTTATAGGATCATCCCAGCTCATTAAACCTTGACTTACATATTGGGCAATATTAGTAGCACTAAATTGTTTAGTGAGTGAACATATTCCAAATAATGTATTTTCATCAACTGGTTCTCCGGATGCTAAATCTTTGATTCCGAGTGTTTTCATGTAGATTATCTTATCATTTTGAACAATAACTGCTGCTGCGGCCGGTATATTCGCATCTTTAAATCTGGTTTGGAAATATGCATCAAATAAATTGATTACATTAATCATAGGATCTGGAGTAGGTTCAGGGCCGGGTGAAGGACTAACTGGAGAAGAAGATTGACCATCTAATCCAGATGATGGAATAAAATTAAGTAGAGGAGTAGTTAAAGGAAGAACATCAGTATTGTTAGTAATGGTAGTATTGTTACCTGTTTGGTTATCTGATCCAATACCATTAATAGAAGGTATATTGAATTAAAAGGATTAAAAACTAAAAGGCCAACGAAAACTAACAACAGAACAAAACCCATCACTAATCCTACTAGAACCTTATCATCCACTCTTTTAACCCCCCCCCCCAAAGGAAGAACTAATTAAATCTGATATTAATTATCGCTCATCTCCCGGTATTAGTGCAATTATTTAATATTAATTGGATTGCATTTCCAAACCAATTTACCCCTTTATTGAAAGTAAATTGGAAGAATTTAACATAAGTATTCAGTTTTTTCTTTGAAAC